>Ga0118677_10004788_pt1 | contig 24276 bp, 17 predicted proteins | sample AliMusrvi5mmetaG_FD_86154 | JGI IMG/M metagenome (GOLD analysis project Ga0118677, IMG submission 86154)
ACAGTTAGTAGCACTTATTCAGAAATACTTTCAAGAAGAATAAAATAATATTAATTAAAACTTAATTACCCAACCAAATCATTTCAATCTGCCATTAAAACCGAAGAATTTTTCAACAGGCTATTTATCAGCTATATATCCTGATTTTGCTTAATGTTGAATTCATTTTTTGATTTTTTTTTGGCATAGAATTTGATACTTATTTGGCATAAAATAAAGCTGAGATACTTAATTCTTTAATGCAGTAGAACCATGAAAACAAAAATTATTTATTTGACCGTGTTCCTGGCTGGAATTCTTTTTTGGAGCTGTAATAAATCAGCAACAAGTACATCCCCATTAGTGCCGGCAGTATCGCTTAAATCCGCTCTCACACAGGGGGTACAGAATCTAACCACCGCAGTAAATTCAATCTCCGCTTCAACCGGTTATCAGGTTGTGACAGGACCAGCTGATCTCACGACTAAAAGCGTTTCGTTAACTCCATTAGATACAGCTTCTCACAGTATTTTATTGGCAAATATTGCCGGGGTTTATGATTATAAGGCAACCTTCGTTAAAATTGGAAGGTTTTCCTTTATATCCCGCTTCTTTAACAAAACTGCGGATAGTACCTTAATGGTAGTCCGATTGCCACAATCTAAGGTGGCAAACTCCCGTAACCTTCTGAAATATTCACCCAGTGATACGTTACTGGCAAATGATTATGTAATTACACTTTCCGATTACGATTTCACTTACAGATTACGGGGCGGGTATGATTACAGGATGGCTTCATCGACTGCAATCCAGGGTGTTGCAGCAGGAACTTATAAGATCCAGTCCTCCCACAATAAAACCACAAATTCTCACTTCGCAGCAGAATATGATTTCCCCAATGGATACATTACCAAGATCACCTATGCACCTGGCGATACGGCTGTTTCTGATTATTCAATTTCTGATGGGACAAACGTCCTTTACGAAGAAAAATATACTTCGATACGTAGTGATTCACTGCAACAAAGGAGAGAAACAAATTACTCCCTGACTATCGGGAATGTTGAGATCGTAAGACAATTGGGTCAGGGCAAGAGTAGTTTGGACAGCGCAAAGGTTTACGTGGGTGGTGTTCTCGAAACAAAAGCTAAAGTCTCGGTTGTTACTAATACCACCGGGACAGTTGATAATACAGTTACCAGCAAGAAACGTGATTTATTAATAACCTTTGATGATGGTACCACTGCAACAATTTCGTCCCTGGCAAGTGCAGCTATTCCCACCATAAGTACCATGTTTACCTCATTACATCAGGCAAATTTTGCAACTGCTATCGTAGATTGGATTGCCTGGGAAGTTTATTACACGAAGCCGTAAAGCGCAAATTATCAGGCAAATGCACAATGAAATTGTTGCCAGCCAGGATCATAAAAGAATAATTAGTATATCACTTAAGCAAAATGAAAGAGGCTTTCTCAATGATGGGAGAAAGCCTCTTCCATTCTTGCTTTACAGTTAGGATTCTTCAATGTTTATTTACATTTATTTAATAATCAACTGCTTAAATTTTTGGGTACTCCATTTATCAATCAATTCCCTGAATTCTGAATAATCCTTTTTTGCTATGACCGGATTAAATATCTTAATTTTCCGGATCGCCTCAATAACGCTACCCGATTGCTTCAGACTTATTATAACCTGGCCAATCCCCGCTTTTAAAAACTCGATATTTACGGGATTGACAAGTTGCCAGTTTGCCGGTATATTAAAGGTATAGTGATAAGATTCGTCAATCGGAGTGCCTAAGTAAAGGGATGATGTTCTTGTAAATGGCATTGATACAAGGTGAAAAGAAGAAATCCCTGAATTACTTTCTTTCAAATCTAAAAATCTAAAATCTCCCCGGCTAATCAGTTGATCCATTTTTTCAACCTTAAAGGCAACAAATGCCTGATCAGCTGTCAATTTCCCAATTGAACCTGTAAAATCCGATAATAACGGAGGACATTTTCCCTGATTCCTGATTATCTCAAAATAAGGGTTGAATCTACCCGAAAATTGTCCCGTCATATCTCCCTGTAATTTACCATCCCTGCTAATGATAAGTTTGCCTTCAACATTGATTATACCATTCGGTTTGTTGACAGAAAATAACTTATGAGCTGTATTCAACGTGAGAATTCTGAATGGGGAAATTCCCAAATCTAAATTCCCGGCATTAAGTCTGTCCGCAGTCAATAGCATCATTTCACCGTTTTGATCTGTTAGTTTCACTATTGGCTCGGCAGCCAATAAAAATGGTAGCTGCTCCTCTGCTAAACCGGCAGGTATTCTCAGACAGACTTCTGATCCGAGTCCTACAGACCGTAGAAGAGAATTCAGCAAAAATGCCTTTTCAAATACGGTACCGGAATTAGATTGCCATACCACATCTGAGGACCTTGCCTGAAATGCCACCAAAGGAGAAGGAATATGCAGCGTTTTAAGTTCATTTACAACAATTTCCTGAATTTTCAGAGCCTTCTCCTGTACACTCTTTTTGTCTTTTATGACATTTTCAACATCCTCTTTGATAGCTACATTGTTTATGGTCAGAGCTACTGGTTTAAAAACCGTGTTAATAGCAGAAGCTATGTTCTCCTGGGTAGTAAAAAGTAAGGTGGGAGTATCTTCACCAACCAAAGCACTCCGGTACTCCTTGCGTCGTTGGGGAAGATCCTTAAAATTCCAGATATAAGTATCAAAATCCTTTCCCTGATCAATTGTTGGTTCAGAAGTTAGGTTAAGCAGTTTGTAATGAAGCTTGATTTTTGGTGGAACTTTGACAACAATCGTCAGATTATCGATGGGGCAATCGGTCTGAAGTTCCTCCATTCCCATCAGAATCGGAGTTTTACCTATGGCAGTAGTAATGTTGTAGGTACATTTAATAACAGCATTTCGTCCCAGCCCTGTATGAGAAACGACCATCTCCCGAAGATTGCTGTATGCTTTTGAATCCTGGCAAAAGGTTGGCAAAACCTCATTGTACCCATTTTCAGGTGTTTTAATAATCTGATTCTCTGCGTTTGTGGTATATGCCTCGTTGACAACAAGTTTTTGAAATTCCGGATTATAGTTGATTCTTGTCTCACCATATAAACTTTGAAAAGATCGGTAAGTAAGCAATTTCTGTTTTTTCTCCACCGAATTTTCTATGCTTCCATCCTGATTCAGAATAAACGTCTTTGTCAGATTCAGATAAACTGCATCGGCATCGGGATAACTCTTTTCGTGCTGTGTATTGCAGGAAAGCAATGTAATAAATGATAATCCCCAGACAAACTGCTTGATTTTCATAGATTCAAGATTACAAAGTTAAAATAACCGGATTTTCCGAAATTGCTTTCTGCATTATCACCGCATTTCTAAAAGATGGCCAATCCTCAGGGGTATAAATTCGTTTGTAGTACTCAGCCCTTTCGCTAAGCTGAAGTTGAGTTCCATCCAATGTATAGGAGGCTTCAAAACTCGCTCCGGTTCCGGCCGATTTTTCAATTTTAGGGGTCCACGATAATTTATATCCTGAAGGGATTGTTGTTTTGTCGGTAATCTCAATACTTCTCGAACATGCATCATGGAATGGAAAATGCCGGGACTGAATCTTTAGGTCAATGGACAGGTTTCGCATTACCCCTGAAAAAATACCGGAAGCGGCCAATGGAATAAACAGGATTGCACGGTCTGTGACAGTTGCATAATCAGGTATCTCATAAGTAATTCTCAAATCGATTGGCCCGGACATGTAATTATACGGATCATCACCATAGTTGATATTAAGGATTTTAGCCTGAGGAGCGATTTTGAGCAATTCATTTTCCAGGTTCATTTTCCAGTTCGCCTTGAATGATCCGGTAAACATACGGCGGAGGCTCGCATCCGATTGCCCTTCTGCTGTTACAGAGATCTCTCCGGTCAGGGTTCCCTCCTTGCTAAGCTGTGAACTGGCATTAATCTTAACAAAGTGATTCTTTGGTAAAGAGACAGGTGTTTCCAACAGATCGGAACCTTCAGGAATTCCGGGAAGGTAGTTTTGCTGTTGTTCTGCACTTGACCATAACTCGCGCACAAAAGGGACCCAGGTCGGATCGAGCAGGTGAAGTTTTCCGTCTGAAAGTTTTACCACAACGACAGAATGGTTGAACTGGTCTGCCGGAATCCGGTCAATCCTTGAACCAGCCATTGTCATTGAAGGATATGCTTTAAATCCGGCGGAACGGAGCATCGTAACCAACATTCCTGCCTTGTCTTTGCATACACCACAGCGGTCAAGAAAATCCATACTCCCCCTATGTAAGGTAAACCCTTCACCTTTGCCCATTGATAGTCCGAGATACCGTAGTTCATCGGCAACCCAATGAGTAAGCCTGCCAACTGAATCCAGTTCAGAAACTGAACCTCTTAGGATCTCTTTAACTTTCAGATCAATTTCCGGAGTTGATTTGAAGCTTCCATATTCTTCATTTACACTAAAAAACCATTTTGATTTGGCCTGCCAGTCAGGAGCTGTGGAGATCAGCAGTTTAGGTGCCACATCGGATAATGCAACCATATTAGGCTCGGAAACAAGAGGCTTAATATCAGAAAGAGAAAATGTAAAGATGGAATTTTCTATCCCTTTTTCTTTTCTGATATTCAGATTCCCGTTGTAAACCTGGTAATTTACGACCTTTGAATTGGGTATAGCTACCTGGTACACCTTTAATAAAAGGGGTGCTTCCGACCAAAACGGAACTATATCATAAAAGTGACCTCTCATCGGCGGGATATATTTATCATCCTCACTTTGAGTGTCCAGCAAAGCGTAGGCAAACCCTTTTTTATCTACAAAGACTTCGAAAGCATCTCCGGGTTCAAGCCGTCCAAGCTCCGTCATTTTTTGTCGTGAACCCCAAAGGATAGTTCCCGCGGGAGCCGGATAATCTATTACATCCTTTTGATTCAGTTCCTTTTTTTCCCCATTTTTATAATAAACAACAATCTTCCGGATCTCAACAGAGGCCGTCAGGGGATCATAATCCGATTTAAAAACATTAAAACTCTTTCCCCCCTCGGGAGTCAGAATTATAACCAGCTGGTGTTCATGATAATAACTAAGTCCACTCTCCATCATTTTCACTTTCGTACTGTCAAATAGCGTAACATATTCAGCAGTCGGATATTTTTTAATCAAGCCTGAAAATGAATTCAGGTTGCGTATCGGACTGGCAAATATCAATGTAGCAGTTCCAATCCCTATCCAAAACATTAATAAGAACCTTTTCATGGCACAAAGTTTAGAGGTAAATTTAAGGCCGTTTTTCAATTCTGTATTTTCAAAAAGTTTTTATGAAATTAAAATTATCAAAAGCGAAAAAGGCCGGAGTTAATTACAACCGGCCTTTCCATGTGATTGACGGGTTAACCGCCAGAATATTTGAAATTTATTTTCTTAATCTCTTGCCGGCTAATTCAGGCTGATAAATAGTCAGCAGGTTATTCAATCTTCTGCCTATATCTTCGCTTAATGCCTTCTCTCCATAGTGTTCTGAAAGGTTGCTCAATTCCTGCATAATATAAAACGAACGTTGCAGCTCATCCTGAACGGATGCCCGGAATCGCGGCTCCAGGGTGAAATAGTATTTCAACTCCTCTTCACAATTTCGGGCCATAACTTTAGCCACCTCATTCCCTTTTGCTGTGGCTGCAGGGAAAGTATTGATTCCTAAAGACAAACTGTCCATGGTGGCACTTTTTACCAGATTGTGGGCTGCCCTGTAATAGGACTCAACCATCAGCAGGTTAAAGTAATTATAAGTCACCTTTGAATTTGGAACCAATTCATTACAACGATCAAGAACAGAAATTGCTGAATCACGTTTCCCTTCGTCAAGTAAACCATTGGCTAATTTCACAAAACTGTTCCGAACATTCATTGCCATGCGAATATTGTTCTCATCCAGGTAAACCTTCGGATTGTTCATATTGCCCCATTTGAACTTGTTGATGATGTTATTGTACATCACCTCGGAACGTATCCCTCCAACCTGCCCGCTCTTTAAAGGGGTCTTAATCGGGACAAGTCGGTAGGCAAATCCTTCTGCCTGAAAATATTCCTGCAAATTCAGGTATTTCTCCCGACCAACGGTTATGGCAAAATAGATGGGTCGCTTCCAGTTGTTGTTGGCAATCATATCCAGAATCATCAGCTCATCCTTGGTCACATAATTCCCGGTTAGCTTTATCTCCATCTGGGGAACAATCTTGTCGGCATCTTTGGGGTCTATCACATTATTGGCCAGAACTGCAACCTTGTCAACCGGATAAAACAACTGCTTGGAAGGAATAAAAGAAGCGTTATCCGCTTGTTGTAATTTAGTCCCCGTATCGTCAGAGCGGACAAAGTCCATAGCCTCCTTTAGATTCACCGGACGTTTGATTTGATCCAACACATAAATGATATCACGCGTTCCCTGTACATATTGGTTGTGCTCAAATTTGATGGGTAGCGGATCTGATTCATACGCTTTTCGCTTCATCTGATCAACATACCAGTCAGTCTGAAAATAACTTAAGTTACATACCCGCACATCCGTCCTGACCCCTTCAACCATCTGGGCATACCATAAAGGAAAAGTATCGTTGTCTCCATTGGTAAAGATAATTGCATTCGGTGCACACGACTCAAGGTAGTCGCGTCCGAGATCTCGCGTTGTATACCTGCCGGAACGATCATGATCGTCCCAGTTCTGATTGGCCATCAGACATGGAACAGCAATAAGTGAAAGAGCGGTGGCCGCAATAGCGCTGGTTTTGGCAGGCGACACTTTCATTAAAAGCTGGAATAACGAAAGAACTCCCAGGCCAATCCAAATAGCAAAGGCATAGAAAGAACCTGCATAGGCATAATCCCGCTCACGGGGTTGAAGCGGTTCCTGATTCAGGAACACCAAAATTGCAAGACCAGTCATAATAAAAAGGGAAAGTACAACCCAGAAATCCTGTTTCCCCTTAAGTCCTGAGTTAAATTGAAAAAACAAACCGAGCAACCCAAGAATTAAAGGGAGCATGTAATACTTATTCTTCCCTTTATTTTCGGCGAACGCTTTTGGCAGGTGGTTCTGATCGCCCAGCCGGATAGAATCAAGGAAATTAAATCCGGTGATCCAGTTTCCGTTTAAAATATCACCATACCCCTGATTATCATTCTGGCGTCCGGAAAAATTCCACATGAAATACCGCCAATACATCCAGTTGATCTGGTAAGAGAAGAAAAAACTGAGGTTCTCCGTAAAGGTAGGCTTCATAACGCGTTGGGACTCCCCTTCCCTGTTGGTAACCTGAATTGGCGTTCCTTTTACATTTGCCCAGTTCTGATACTCTTTGACATGATCCGGAGTGGAACTGAACATTCTGGGGAAAAAGGTCATAAACCGACTGTCGTAATTAGCAGCCTGCTTATAATCAGCTATTTCGTATCTTCCATTGCGTTCCACATAATTGGCACTTCCCTTGGAATAAGGGTTCTCGGTATCAAGTGGTGCATTATAGTATTGGCCATATAATAATGGAGTAGACCCGTACTGGTCACGATTTAGGTAGGAAAGCAATGAGAAGACATTGTCTGGATTATTCTGATCCATTGGCGGATTGGCTATTGACCGGATCATAATTAACGCATACGAAGAGTAACCAATTAGCATTACAGCTAACCCCAGGATGATGGTATTTGCCAGTACCTTTTTCTGTCGGATGGTATATCTGATTCCCCAAACGATCAGGCTGATAAGCAGAAGTATATAAATAATCGTACCCGTATTGTAAGGTGCGCCAATTCCATTCACAAAAAGGAGTTCAAACCATTGAGCCATGATTAAAACTCCAGGAATAAAGAGATATAACACAAAAGCGACTAATAAAATCGAAATTGCAACTGCAATAACTACACCCCATGGAGCGGATTTATATTTCCGGAAATAATATACCAGAACTACAGCCGGAATAGCCAATAGATTTAGTAAATGGATACCAATGGATAGTCCAATCAGGTAACTGATAAAAATAAGCCAACGGTTCGCATACTTATCGTCGGCTTCATTTTCCCATTTCAGGATGCACCAGAGAACAAGAGCGGTAAACAATGATGACATGCCATAAACTTCAGCCTCAACAGCTGAGAACCAAAAAGTATCGGAAAAAGTATATGCCAATGCACCAACAGCTCCAGCTCCTAAAATAGCAATCATTTGTGGAAGTGAAGGGTCAGAATCCTTGTCGCCTATTATTTTGCGGGCCATATGGGTGATGGTCCAAAAGAGGAACAGTATTGTAAAAGCGCTAGCCAAAGCGGTCAGTATGTTACACATAAGGGCAACATGAGCCGGATTATTGGCAAACATGGTAAAAATACGTCCCATAATCATAAAAAGGGGTGCACCAGGAGGATGACCAACCTGAATGCTAAAGGCAGTTGTAATGAATTCCGGACAATCCCAGAAACTGGCAGTTGGTTCAATTGTACTCAGGTAAACAATTGCTGCGACAAGAAATATAAACCATCCCACGGCTGTGTTATAAAACTTATATCCTTTTATATTCATAATCAATTATTTGTGTGTATTTTTTTAGTGCTAATCCGAAATCCGGACCTATCCAAATCTCAAAAAAGCATACGAAGATATTAATAATCCTTTTAGACCCGTCAAGGACAAGCTTAACATTACCATAAATTAACTTTTGGTTCATTGAAGCTGTTTATCTGGAAATGTACAAATAAACCGAATGTTTCTATTTTTTATCTCCAATCAGTTTGCAACAAAAAAAAATTAGTACTTTTGCAGCCGTCTTAAATAATAAGACTTTTTAGATTGACCCGTGGTGTAATTGGCAACACGTCTGGTTTTGGTCCAGAAGAGTTCAAGTTCGAGCCTTGACGGGTCAACCATTAATCTGTCCTGTGGTGTAATTGGCAACACGTCTGATTCTGGATCAGAAGAGTTCAGGTTCGAAACCTGACAGGACAACTTGAATATCAAACACTTACCTATTTATTTAGGTGGGTGTTTTTTGTTTATTGCCAGGTTCTTGCCAGGTTTTGGGGTATTTGAAGAGTTTTAGAGAATTAAATAAGCCCCTTCAACATTCCATGGTAATACATCGGTTTGAGGCCATGAACCTTCAAAATCCACCACATACCTCTTTCCACTGCAGGATCTAGAAAAGGGATAGTAGGTAGTAATTTATCTTCATAACCGAATTCGCACATCAAAACCTTTCCATATTCTGTAACAATGGGACAAGCCGAATAACCATCGTATTTTAATACAGGTTCTCTTCCCTCCATCAGAGAAACCAAATTAGCTGCTGCTAATGGCGCTTGTTTTCGTATCGCTGCCCCCGTTTTGCTGGTAGGGAGGCCCGCTACATCACCGAGAGAAATTATATTTTTGAACGTTGAATGTACAAGGGTCTCTTTATCAACTTTAACCCATCCACCTTGATTACTTTTGTCAATTGGTATTGATGTGTTAGAGTTCTTTACAAAGTCAGGAGCACTCATAGGTGGTACAATATGTAAGAAATCAAAATCAATAACTAATTTTTCATAATTTGCTCCTATAGGAATTTGAGTACCAGATGGCTCTGGAAGTATATCAAATATTGCTTTCTTCGATGATGTGTCAACGGAAATTAAACGATGCTTGTATTTTACAGGAATTTCACGATCACAAAATATTTCGATAATCCGGTCACCATAAACTTTGGGTTTCATCAACTCATTCTGATTAGCGAAGTAGGTCATTTCAAAATTTTTTCGCAGATCATGTTTCCTTAAATAATCTTCTGTTAAAAGACATATTTTTTTGGGAGCACCACCAAATTTGATTTTAGTATAGGTATTTGCAAAAAGCAATCGTCATTCCTTTTTTACCTCAAGTTGTTTAATCGCATTACAGCATAATGCTGCACTTTTAAAATCGTAAATTGAATGAACATTACCTTCTCCCAAACTCTCCCGTGAGACTCCTTCAACCAGATTAAAATCCATCTGACAACCAGGTACCAAAACTAAAAAGTCGCATGATATTTTCCCATTTCGTTGGGTAGTAAGTGAATTATATTGTGGATTCAGTTCGCTCACAGAATCTTTTATCCTTTTTATGTTGGCGGGAATAAGTTCTTTTGTTGTTTATGTGACCTCTGCAGGAGTGAATACATCACCTGCAATTAATGTGAAACCTGGCTGATAATAATGGATCTCATTGGGTTCGATAATCGTAATATCTACATAACGAAGCATCTTCGATGAATATGCAGACATAGTAATACCAGCTGCTCCGCCACCAACAATTACAATTTTTGCTTTTACTGTGCTCTCAGTGAAATATTTATGTGTACGCTCTAATAATATGAGCCCGGCCACTCCGGTTACTCCAATTTTCAAAAATATTCTTCGTGAAAATAATTGTTTCACCTGATCTAAGTTTTGATTTTTAATTTCATTCATATTATTTATTTATTTTTTAAAAGGTTTCAAAAGAAGTTGAAAAAGAAATCCGGAGTTAAAATGATATAGCATTTAAATGAGTTTATATATTAGCAATAGGCATGAGACCAAACTTAGAAAGAGATTTAATGTTCTAAATGCTTGCTGAGGAATAAGAAGATTAATTCTTTTACCTAAAAAGGTTCCCAGGTAAATCATTGGAATAAAGATTACTGCAAGAAAGACTATTCTGTAAGTAATCAATCCTGCCATTGAAAATCCGATCAAAGCAACGGATGAAGTAAACAAATCAAATTGGGCAAAGATCTCCCTGAACTCCTCTTTGCTGATCTTCAATGCATTTAAAAACAAGGTGATGGGTGGTCCGCTGATAGTGATGCTTCCGGCTAGGATTCCACTTAATAGACCAGTCCGGATAGTAGCTATCTTTCTATGTCTCATTTTGAACTGGACCCCAGCCAGAGATAGAATTGTCAGACCCGCAAAAATAATAGCAACAATCAATGTCAGGAATTTTTCATCCACGTGAGCCAGGAATATAGTACCTATAATAGTACCCAAAGCCCCCCAATGAATAATTTTGTAGTTTTCCCTGTTGACCGCAAATGATTTCTTTTGTAATATTATTATTAATGAGGTGGTTAGACTCCATATAGTAATAATTGGCACAACAGTTTTAACAGTGAACTGAAATACCAGGAGTGGCAATGCAGTCATTGAGAATCCAAAACCTGTTGAACCCTTAATCAGAGCTCCCAGAAGCACAATTGAAGCAGTAATAAGATAGTTCATATTTATGCTAATAAAATAATTATGCTTGATAGACTAACGATGGCCCAAAGTGTAATTCCTAAAAGAAAAGGGTTCCAACCTGCCTTTTTTATCTCCTTGAATGAGATTGTTGATCCAATAAGAAAAATGGCAACAACAAGTACTTTTTGTCCGAGCCAGCTGAGGTGAATAAATGTGTTCTCCCAGCCTGGAACGAAATGACGGAATATTATCGCTATTACAAACAAACCGATGAACCAAGGTATTTTGATCGAACTATCCCCCCCTTTTTTTCCGAAGAAATAGATTACGAGCGAAAGAGGAATAATCCACAAAGCACGGGTCAACTTTACTGTCGTAGCAATTTTAAGTGCAAGAGGACCATAAACGGAAGCGGCCCCCACTACGGCACTCGTATCGTGAATAGCTATTGCTGCCCAATAACCAAAAGTCTCCTGAGTGAGATTTAATTTGGCTCCGATAATCGGGAAAATCAGTAGTGCAACAGAGTTGAGTAAAAACACTATAGCCAATGAAAATGAAATTTGATCTTTACTGGCTGTTGTCAATGGAGAGATGGCTGCAATAGCACTTCCGCCACAAATGGCAGTTCCACAAGATATTAGTAATCCTGTTTTCTTCTCTACCTTAAAAATCCGGGCTAATAACATGCCAACGCTCATTGTAAGAGTCACAGATACAAGAGTAATCCAAAAACCTGTTTTCGAGGTTTGTATCACTTGTGAAAGATCCATGGAGAATCCAATTAACACCACTGCGAACTGAAGAAAATATTTCATCAATGTAGAGGCGTTTATTTCTGAAGGAGTGTCGCCTTTGAAAAGAACAAAAAGAACCCCTGCAAGAAGCGCCATTGATGTGCTCATTAACGGAGAAAAGCAAAGTAAAATAACGGTGTAGAAGAGAAAATTGGTAATTTGTTTTTTGTTCAGATGCCTCATAGTATTGCTTTAAAATTTATTGCAATACTACTGCCTTGTTATAATCAAAGCAAATAGAAAATATTGATTAACTATAACCTTTTGTTATTCGCCAGGAGAAATCGGACGAACTGCTTAGGTACATTTAGCTCAGAACCTAAAGGAAGTGCAATTCTGAAAAAGCGCTTTATGTTCAGATTGGTGATGAAAATCTGTTTTAGAGTCTTTAGAAGTAGTTCTTTCTTGATAGCCTCTTCTGAAACAAATCCAATTCCATCGAAGTTGACAAGAAAATTCTTGATCGCTTCGGTGCTTCCCAGATGAAGTAAAATAGGAAGATTTTCAAACTTTATTCCCGCGGAAGTAAAAGCCTGCTCGATAACTTGTAATGTTCCGGAACCGTATTCCCGCATCACAATAGGTATTTGGAGCAGATCATTTAAGTCCAGTGTATTTTGGTGGGAAAGGGGACTATTTACACCAACGATCGCAACAATATTATCTTCGGCAAAATTGATATATTTTAGGTTATTATTGGATGAATTATTTTCTACAAGTGCTAAGTCGATGTCATTTTTTAGTAATTTTTGTTCCATATCGAATGAGTTTCCGTTGAAAAGATCGAGTTCAATATTGGGATAACGCTTATGAAAAACGGCCAGGAGTGATGGGATGACATATTGAGCAATAGTTGAACTCGCACCAATTCGTAGGACTCCTTTGTGTTCATCCTTGAGTGCCCCAAGAGCAAAGTCAAGCTCACCATAGAGTTGCACTACTTTTTTTAGGTGATTATAGGAAATCTCTCCGGCCAATGTCAGATAAACCCGGTTTCCCTTCCGTTCAAAAAGTTGGATTCCGAGTGTTGTCTCCATTTCTTTTATGTGCCGGGAAATAGCAGGCTGACTTACATAGAGCTTTTCGGCTGCCTTTGAAAAACTAAGACTTTCAGCCACTGCAATAAAAACTTTATCTCTGAAATCCATCCAATAATTACTTTAAGCAACAAATATAGTGTATTAGAAATAAATGTTTTTGAGTCTTGCTGGAACATAAGATTTATCTCTGTAGAATTATGTACACATCCAGGAATAAATCAAATTAATACTAAATCAGTTATAAAAAACTATTTAGTTGAAATTCAAAGTGTTGTTAATCTGCTATTATATCCAGTTCTAGACAAACCTCTTCAAATCGATCCGCATGATTTGGTTCTACCTGAATCATGGTTTCACAATGAGGATTATGCCAGAGGTTTTATCTGGAACATGTTTATTAAACGATCATCCCAATGCTCCTCTTACAACCTCAAAGAATCATAAACATCCATCACCTCACGTTCCCAAATTCTGGGATAACTTTTGGTCGTACTGGGTGATCCGCGGTTGAAAAGAATCATTAACAGGATTACAGACTCTTCCGAATAGTTATTCAATCGAAGAACCCGGTCGCCGAGGGTCTTACGGAACAGATGTGAAGAAACGTTCCATTCCACAAGAATTCTATACTTTTTAAAGATGGAATTCAACATAACATTGACACTGGATTTGTCGATGAGTTTTGTACCATATCGATTCAAAAAAGATGAACTGATCGGGATCTTTGACCCCCATCTTGATCTTTACCCTTTGAATGATGGATTTTAGATCGGCGTTGCTCTTAATCCAGTGGGTCTTTTTGTTTTCTTTTCAATGATCGTCAGCAGGTCAGTATTGACGAACTGGTTGAATCGTAGTTGAAGGAGATTCGATATCCGGAACCCGGTGAAGACACCTGTAGCAATCAACAGGCAGTATTTAAAATTTTCATTCCCCCTCCAGTTTTTAAATAAATGACTTAAAATCTTGCCAATCAAGTACTGAGATCGTTGTTCGAGAATATTTTAAGCTCATAACATTTGGATTTAATTACTATTGATAAGTTTATAACTGGCTTGAGCCATTATATACCAGGCCTAGCAGATTAATAATTTGCTTTGACAAGTGTACAATTCTTCGGGGCAACAAGAACATACCCTTTGTGATCAATAATCATTTCGTTATTGATCTGATTGGGAAGCGATCGGTTGAAAAAGGTGAATTTATCCGTATCCCGGAAGGAATAAAAATCAATATTTATCTGGTATATTTTGATTTCCCGAATCAGCAAAGAATAATTTATGGCAACGATATTCCGGCAAACTAATCGGCTTATTGCAGATTTCCCCCTTTGCCAGGTGATGATTTTCGCTATTTAGATGACCTTACCATCAAAGGGATGGGTTTTTGCTTTCTTGCCTGGGTTTAAGCATTTGGGTAAACCTGCACAATTAATTGTTGAGTATTTTAGAACGCAGAGGAATCCTCTGATCTGGACTGGTCATAAACACGAACCAGGGAGTCCCCTATATTGCCAATGCTAAAATTCGGATAATTTGATAATCTATTAAAAAAAATCAGATAATCATAAATTTAAACGTACACTTATTATAAAAGAATATACATCTGCGATAAACCGGGGAACGTGTGCTAAATTGTTAATTATTAATGACAAATATCATACAAAATCGTTGCTAAAGTTTTTAATTTGACAGCGTTTTTCTGAGATTAGCCTGCTCCAATTAAATTAAACTTTAATGAACCTATAAAAACTGCGATTCTCCTCTCAATTTGTTTGAAATAGTTTTAAAAATCTATTTCAAACAGAAGATCCTTAACCAAATTAAAACCCTAAAATGAAAAGATTAGTACAACTTTCAAATTATGTTAAATTATCAGGATTATTCATTCTTGGCTTGGTGCTTTTATTGAGTTCAAGCATAAGTATTTATGGTCAAACTTTTAAGTCAGCTCCACTAAATCCCGATTTTATTAAATATATTAGTGGATTGAATCAAATGCAGATTAAGAGTAATGACCTTCATGGTCTAGGCTATATTCCACCCCCGACATTACCAAATTTTGGTCCCACTTCTGCCCGAATGTTAACTGCTACGACTTTCGCTCCGGTTTATGATTTAAGAACTGCAGGAGCAGGGGGAACATCTCTACTCACTTCTGTAAAAAATCAGGGATCCTGCGGATGTTGCTGGGCCTTTGCTACAATGGGGGCAATTGAGGCTTTTGTAAAGTCAACAGGTAAGGGAGAATACGACCTGTCAGAAAACAATTTAAAAGAGTGTCACGGATATGTTTGGGCACCATGCGCTGGAGGGAATTCCGATATGTCTGCTGCTTATCTTTCACGAAAATCCGGGCCGGTATCTGAACTTAACGATCCTTACAGTGTGAATGTTGTAGGATGCAAAAGTAATTTAACACCTGAATTCATTGTTTCGGATGTCCGAAATATCCCCAATAATTCAAGTGTGATTAAACAAGCAATTTTGGATTATGGCGCTCTTTACACAACCTTTTATTATCAGGATGCCAGTTATAATGCGACGAATTATACTTACTATTACAATGGAGCAACAACAACCAACCATGCTGTACTTCTGGTTGGATGGGATGATAATAAGGTTACTACCGGAGGTACAGGAGCATGGATTATAAAAAACAGTTGGGGGGCTTCATGGGGTGAAAATGGTTTTTTCTATATTTCCTACAATGATCCCAATGTTAATTCAGAAGTTACATCTTTCCCAGGTAATTATATCAATATTCCTAATTCCATTCAGTTTAGTTACGATAATCTTGGATTCGAACAATCTTTGGGAAGTGGATCCAATATTGGATATGGCCTGATACGGTTTTCATCTGGCAGCACCAATTACACTTTAAAAAAATTAAGTACCTATGTCCCATCCGGACCAGCTACATTAACATTTGAAGTTTATGGGGCTTTTGATGGTACCACGCTAAGCAATTTAATGGGTTCAATTACCAATGCAAGCTGCAATTTACCAGGATATTACACCTTCGATTTGACCACACCGATTCCATTGAGCCCCAATAGTGACTTTTATATCAAGGTAAATTATAATACAGTGGGATACAATTATCCTATTCCGCTCGAATATGCTATTGCCGGTTACTCAAATCCGGTAATAGAGACTGGAAAATGCTGGATCAGTGTAAACGGTACAAGCTGGCAAGCGATAGGTTCAGGACAATCCATTCAAGGTGATTTATGCATAAATGCTTATGCTGTATCGTCTTGTACAACAACAACACCCACTGTGGGTACAATTACCCAACCATCTTGTGCATTGGCTACAGGAAGCGTTGTTTTGAATAATTTACCTTCAACCGGAACCTGGTCATTAAACGTAACCCCTGGCGGGACCATAACCACCGGAACCGGAACAAGTGCAACAATAGCAGGTCTTGCTGCCGGAACATATTCGTTTATTGTAACTAATTCTTCGGGCTGTACTTCGGTTTCATCAGCCAATGTGGTGATCAATGCCCAACCAACAGCACCGACAATTACCGGAACATTAACAGTCTGCGCTGGGTCTGCCACCCAGCTTACTGGTTCGGGAACGGCGGCGACTACTACCCCCTGGGTATCCGGCACTACGACAATTGCAACGGTCAGCAGTACGGGTCTGGTAACAGGAGTAGCTGCAGGAACCAGTGTTATTACTTTTAAGAACAGCGGAGGATGCATCAAAACAGCCACAGTAACCGTGAATGCGGTACCGGCAATTACCGGGACACTTTCGGTTTGTGTGGGTTCAACCACACAGTTAACCGGATCGGGAACTGCAGCGACAACCACTCCCTGGGCATCTGGAACCACAGCAGTTGCCACAGTAAGTTCCACAGGATTGGTTACCGGTGTAGCTGCGGGGACTAGTGTGATTACATTTACAAACAGTGGCGGATGTAAGGCCACAGTGACAGTTACCATCAGTGCGGCACCGACAATCACAGGGACCTTAACCGTCTGTGCCGGATCAACTACTCAGCTCACTGGTTCAGGAACAGCAGCTACGACAACTCCCTGGGTATCGGGTACCACGACGGTTGCTACGGTCAGCAGTACAGGTCTGGTAACAGGAGTAGCTGCAGGAACCAGTGTTATTACTTTTAAGAACAGCGGAGGATGCACCAAAACAGCCACGGTGACCGTGAGTGCGGCACCGGCAATTACCGGGACACTTACTGTTTGTATGGGTTCAATCACACAGTTAACCGGATCGGGAACGGCGGCCACAACGACACCTTGGGTTTCAGGAACCACGACAGTTGCTACGGTCAGCAGTACAGGACTTGTCACTGGTGTTGCAGCCGGAACAAGCGTGATCACCTTTAAGAATAGTGGAGGTTGTACCAAGACAGCAACCGTTACGGTTAGTGCTATACCAACAATAACAGGTACGCTTACAACCTGTATCGGGTCAGCAACCCAGCTCACGGGATCAGGTACAGCTGCAACAACCACACCTTGGGTTTCAGGAACCACGACAGTTGCTACGGTCAGCAGTACAGGACTTGTCACTGGTGTTGCAGCCGGAACAAGCATAATCACCTTTAAAAACAGCGGCGGTTGTACTAAAGCAGCAACGGTAACCGTTAATGCTGTTCCTGCCCAACCCGGAGCGTTTACCACATACACCGCTACAGTTACCCCCGGACCAACAAGTTATACCTATACCGTGCCTTTGGTATCAGGAGTAACTTACAAATGGAGTTTCTCAGGTACCGGGGCCACAATAACCGGAACAACCAATTCCGTAGGCGTTGTCTATTCAACAACTGCAACTTCAGGGACACTTAGCGTCATAGCCACAAATACCTCCGGATGCACCAGTGCCGCACGAACCATGGCGATTGCCGGACTGAAGGCGATTATGATTCCTGGCAATACCTTGCAGGCATCAGTTGACACTACAGCGACAATTAATCTGCCAAAGATTCAGAATGAGCTAAATGTCTATCCAAATCCGACCTTTGGCAGTGCTACTTTTACGTTCCAGATCAATGAAAATGCAAGAGTCAGGCTGGATATCTATTCGGTGAATGGACTTCTTATCGCCAGAGCTTTTGATGGAGATGCAGAGGCAGGAATTGCGCAATCAGTCAAATTTAACCAATCTCTTTCGACCGGCATTTACCCGTGTATATTGAGGTGGAATGGGAAAATGATCACTGTGAAATTGGTTATCGTTCAATAGATATTAGTAAACAATCAATATGAGATAAGCCGTTTCAAAGTGATTTGGAACGGCTTATCTCATTTATCCGGGATTAGATTAATATACCACAAAGCTCTTTAACAATTGATAAGTGGTCAATCTTTAATCATAATTCCTAAAATAAATAGGTAGAGTTATGGAGGGCTCTCAAAATTTATGGTTATTTAGAGGAAGATGATCCTATAATTTCAAATAAGTTCCTGGGTGCTTCTTTAAAAGTATTGTTGAAAAAATATACGGACAAAACGATAAAGAGAATAAAACCAAAAACAATCAATAATTGCATCCAGGATGTCTTTTGAATTTCATGACGGGCGTTTACTTCACAAACTTCTCCGGGACAATATCTGGCTTTCTTTCCATAATACCAACCATAAAAAAGGCACCCCAGACAAATACCGAATGCGGATTCGAAAAGCAGGAAGATCAGACAGATCAGGCAAATCAAACCAGTTATGGGGCTGTATGAATTGACAAATACGACCAATACCAACATGATTAGTACAAGAATCAAACCAATCACCCATGCAAACTTTTTTTGAGCTGCTCCTACATATTCCGGAACCTGTCTTCTGACTATCAGTCTTCCAATGATTAAAGCCGGCGAAAACCGCGGGTTGATGAAAACCCGAATGACAAAATCGACAAGAAAAGCAAGAATAAAATACTTCAGAACTATAAAATTCTTATTCAAAACAGCTAATAACACCGATATAAAGGCAAAAACAAAAAATATTCCCGCAGCCGCCCTTATTTCACGTTCATTCAATACAGGAATTTCGTAACCATTAACATCCTCTCCAAACTTGATCACTTTGCTCATTTCTTATAGTACTTAAGGGAGGTTCTAAAAATTCGTTTTTTCAATATTCTTCAGTAAAATTTTTCTGACCAAATCGCAATTTGATCTTTCTGTATTTTTAGCAATCATCAGACTGCAGTTAGAAGACCAATTTTTCGGTCTTTTTGGGAGAAAAATTTTCTGACATTTTCAATTTAATCGCCTTTAATTATATATTTTATTGGTATTAAGCTTTTTGCCTAATCAATTGTTCGTATCTAAAAATATTGTAGGTCAGATTGATTAATCCTAATATACCGGTTGCCCTGGGTAACCCAATCGACCAGATATACAATCCTTTCATACTTCGTTCCATAAAACCAAAAACATGCTCAACTCTTGCTCTTGTTTTTGATTTAATTCTATTATTTGCTTGTTGTTCAGTAGTTAATGGATTATTGCGATATCCTTTTTCACATACTTGATTTATCATTTTACCGTTAGATATTGTCTGATCCAGATTTGCTCCAGTGTAAGCACTATCCGCATAAAGTGGTTGATTTTCATCTTCTTCTGTAAGCAGCATATCCAGAACCTTTGAATCGTGTACTGAAGCATCTGAAACCATATAAGTGTCTATTAACTTGCTTTTCCCATCTATCTTGATGTGATTTTTATAACCATAATAGTCATCTCCATTTTTCTTTGTCCATCGAGCATCAATATCTTTATGACTTTTCTTGTGTGGCTTATCGTTCCAAAGATCATCGCCGTTATCTTCCTTAATTTGCTTGTTTTCATCCCTATTGTTGCGTTGAATTGGAACTTCTGTAAAACTCGCATCTATTATTTTACCTTCGTTAAATATCAGACCTTTGTCTCCCAAGTAAATACGGAACCTGATGAATAAATCTTCGACTATCCCCATTTGTGTGAGTTTCTCGCGAAAAGCCCAGATGGTCTTTTCATCAGGAACCTTGTCACCGCTTTCCATTCCCAGAAACTTCTTAAAGCTCATTCGATCAATGATTTGGTATTCTACCTGCTGATCACCGAGATTGTAATATCGTTGAATAAGCATGATCTTGAACATTAAAACTACATCAAATGGCTTAGCACCAGCATTATTCTTTTTATTGGTGTTTAAAAGCTTTTCTTCTAGGATCGGTCTAAAAAACTCAAAATCAACTACTTTACTGATTGCTTCTAATGGATTTCCCATTTCAGTAAGCTGTTGAGCTGCAAACTGTTTGTCGAATAGACCTATTTTACCAGTGGGTTTATACTTTCTTGACATTGCTTGATGGTTATTGGGTTTTTCAATAGCCAAATATAACATATTTATTTGATATACTGATATTTAAATTATAGAACCTCCCTCTAAATATTCTTGCTGATGTACCTCCACGTAATGAACGTACATAGAATGCGACTCTATTAGCAATAACAAATTGTTCATTTACAAAACCTTCAACATTATCATCTGCTACGGAAGAAATCATAATAGAATTATCATCAATATCCCGACTAATATCAAAGTCGTAGAGATTTAATGTATTCATTCCAATAGTGATAAATGGATTGTGGTCTCTCAGTATTTCAGCTACAACACTTACCTTGGCCATACCAATATGTTTTAACCCTGCCAGGTGTCGCACAGCATTATGCGCCTTTATCGTCTGGTCATCGAAAAGAATTAATTCTCCCGTTCCGGCTTTAGCCAAACAATCTGCTATTTCACTACCAATTGCACCTACACCAAAAACATTTACGGAGACTTTTTGCAAAATTTCATAATCCGCTCTTTTACTATTGCGCTGATGAAAAGTTGATTTTGTTAATTTTTCGCCCTCGATTGCTTCTACTCTATCATATCGGCCTAAAATAGAATACACTTTTTCTTCGGAACTGGATGATAAAATATATGTTGGAGGTAAATCACTTTCGTAAATCTTAAATAATTGAAATTCATTAATACCCTTTCTGTTCGGAAACCGTATCCCAATTAAAAATGATTCCGGAAATTTATCAAGAGAATTTTGAAATCGCTCAGCAATACGTTTAAAACCAATATCATAATTGCTATTCCCAATTATTTCCACTAATTCCTTGAATAATTGAAACGGCTTTGGCTCTATATCAATTTGAAACCATTTGGCCTTTAATAAAAGCCTATCTGCTACAAGCTTATCGACTATTTCAGGATGATTATATAAATCCAGCGAAGTCTTTAATTTTTCATGAAATAGACAATTTTCCAAATTTATGTGTACCTGTTCAAACAATCCGCTTTTCCCAATGCCATCCAAGAATGCACCAAAGTACAAATACCTGTTATTTAAATAATATCCACCCTTAGGAACTATATTGTAAAGAGTAGCATAACAATCCCCTTCTATGAATTCATCATGCAAAAAATGTTCAGGATATATTAATCGGATTTCCTGATCCACAAAATTAAAATGAGAACAAAACTCAACTTCTTCACTATCAGGAGGAAATTTTTGAGTTATATGTCCAGCATACCAATCCCTTACCCTTTGTAATATTGTCGTGATTCCATAAAAACGACTACCAGAATCTAAATTTTCTTGCTCAAGTGTACAAAGTTCGCCTGAATTATTTTGATGACGTAAATGGTAATAATACTGTATATCTGCATAAATCTTCTTGACAGCTTCTTGCAACTTTAAAGAAGCAAGTTCTTTGACTTGTTCGTTTGAAAGATTTTTTTGAAGGGGGAAAATCATTGGTACTCGATACGGAGTCGCATCTGTATAGATGATCAATATCGGAAAGCGATGAACCTTATTAAGTCGTACAATAATATTGCCGTGAGAGATAAAAAGATTATCTCGATATTGGCATTGTTCATTATAATTGCTGTCAGAGGCTAATGCTTTGCTTTCTTGCCTGAGAAACTCCGGATTTCTTTTAAACCAGTGTAACATTAGCCCATTGGTTTATTATCAATCCGGGACGTCTGGGAGCCAATAAAAATATTTCGAGCAGATTTATCGCTGTCATCACTTCCACTATCATCATTCCCTTTTCCGTAAGCTTCGATTAGTTCTTTATCAAAGTTTACCTCGATATTACCATCAGAATCTATATCAACAATAACAGAAACAATATTTTCACCTAGATGCAATATACAGTCCTTTTCAACATGCTTTTGATATAATTCCAATGCATCATCATGAGGATGCCCATGAGGACTATCTTTTTGCTTAGGAGAACTGATTATTAAATAGGTAGGTTTAATGTTTTCAATGTGTGTTTCATAAACATTTTTATCTTCTTCACTATCTTTAAAAAATGTTCTGGAACCATGATGACTTGCACTTAATACATAAGAAGGGAGGTTATCCATATGATAATCTGTAATATGCTCCTTCCAAGCTGTCTTATCTGAATCTCCAGTGATCAGAATGCTTTTTGCATCCTTCCCATAAGTAAATTTGATGACCCCGCATTGTTCGTGTATCCGTCTATTTCGTTCATCAGCATCAGCCTCTTCTATATCATCACACAAATATTCAGCAGGAGAAATTACCTGAAAGTCAATAAGTCCCAGTTTTTTATTTACTTCCTTATCATCTGATCTTCTTATTTTATTCAAATCATTTGAGCCAAATAAAAAATACTCATTGCTCTTACCAACTTTCCCCAATACATATTGAAAATCTTTGTACTTCGTTCTATGAACTCCACCTGGCTTAAGATGTGAATGCCACACCTCAGAAAAATTAATTTCATCATATACATCTTTAATACCACCAATATGGTCATTATGTGGATGCGTATTAATAAAAATGCTAAGCTTTCCACTTGTCTTAAATAAGTCTTTAAACATATCGACCAAATCAATTTCATTTGGTTCCTTATCCCGGTCACAATCAACCAAAACATACATATAGTCAGCAAGATTAGAACCAGTAGGAATTACCAACAAAGTTGATTCACCTTGTCCTGTATATAAAAAAACTGTTCTAAATATTCCAGCTATTGTTGGCTTTATTACCCTTTCTGCAACTGTCATGTTATTGATTTTTATTTTTTAAGTAAACACTCAAAACTTCCCTAGCATAGTAATAACCTCTCTGTTTGCATCTTAACCAAAGAATTAATAAGGTTGGCAAAATCATCAAGTACATCTTAAAATCGCAATAATTTCTAACAATTAGAAAAACGCCTCCAATTAAAACAGATGTCAGCAAAGACCGGGAGAAAGCGTACATCGAATTAAAATCTTCAATTCGACTATCCTTTTGATTCACAGATTGAATCGCTATTGAAAAAAGCTCGTCATTTGATGGGTTAGGTTTAGTCGTTTCTGCTTTTAATAGTTCAATTACTTTTTGACTCTGGTAAAATCTAACCTTCCAGATATCCTTGCCATTGAGTAAACAATCAGAAGGCTTACCATTCCAAGTCAAATAGTAAATGCCTTCTAACCAACTTGAAATAGTATTCACCAAAAAACCGAATAAAAATGCAAACGCAGTATAAGGCACTATTAAATCCTTATCAAAGGATAAATTAAAAAAGGGAATCAAAACCAATAAAAGAAGAAATCCTGGAATAAGTGAAGACAAAATATCATAGGTTTTAAAGCTCATACAATAAAATTTTAAACCGTTTTAAAATCAATTTCTTCTTCTGAAACTGATTCTGGAAAAATATTTTCAGTTTTTCAACCAATACTTGGCTTCGTATTGCGATTTACACTAGATAATTTTTTCTTGTAAATATACATAAAAAGAACCTCTTATTCGTAAAATTAAATACCTCATATCGCATAAATTAGGAGTACAAATGATATAGATTGGAAATCTCTAACCACCATAGTCAATCAGTTTTTTATCATTTTTAAACATTCGGTAATATCAAAATAGAGTTCCAGAGTCCCAACCTCCAACCTAGCTTCCTTATGTCCACTTACAGAGAGTTCAAAGTAATCAATTTGCCGAGCACCAACTGTCAGGCTTTCTTGATTTACCACATCCCATACTACAGTCGAATAATCCCTAAGATAAAACCAAAATATTTCACACTCACTATTGACATAATTTTCACGAGCCAGCATATTGATTGGATCAGTAATGGATAAGCCAGAGCCAATTCCAATTGGTAGGTTGATCCCCGTATCTTC
>Ga0118677_10004789_pt1 | contig 24272 bp, 18 predicted proteins | sample AliMusrvi5mmetaG_FD_86154 | JGI IMG/M metagenome (GOLD analysis project Ga0118677, IMG submission 86154)
ACACAATACGGCTTGATGGCGGAACAACACTGGCGGGAGCACCGGCCGCGGATGGTGGCGGAAATGGAGCGGACGGGCACGCTCCAGCAAATGCTCCTGGAGGCCGAGGCCCAGACCAAGGACGAGATGGACACGATTCGCCGGCACCTGATCCAGCAGGGATTGATACCGCAACAGGCCCACGACCGGGCTTGGGAGATGGTCAGGGAGAAGTACATCCTGCTCCCGATGGAGAGCGATTAGGCCCACCGCGCAACAGCGCCAACTTCCGGATCTCCGACCGCGACCGCCTCGGCGAGGGGTCGCTCAAGCAGAAGTTCCGTGCCAACGTCGAGGCAATCAAACTCCTCCGCCGCCTCGAATCCGAAAAACGTCTCCCCTCTGACGACGAAAAAGCAGTGCTCGTCCGGTATGTCGGCTGGGGCGGGCTGCCGCAGGTGTTCGATGTCGATTCGCGTGACTGGTTCAAGGAGCAGGTCGAACTGTCCGAGCTTCTGACAGAGGATGAACACACCTCCGCCCGCGCCTCGACCCTCAACGCGCACTACACCTCGCCGGTCGTCATTCGCGGCATGTACGCCGCGCTGAGGCGCTCCGGTTTCACCCACGGTCGAATTCTGGAGCCGGCGTTGGGTCTGGGACACTTCGTCGGCTTGATGCCGGACGAGATGCACGCCCACTCGACGATTACCGGAACCGAAATCGATTTTCTCACCGCCCGGCTCGCCAAGGCACTCTATCCGGACGCCGACATCCGCCACCAGCCATTCGAGCAAGCGAAGTTGGCCGATGGCTTCTACGACGTGGCGATCTCCAACATCCCGTTCGGCGATTATCAGCCGTTCGATCCGCGCTTTAACGCCTTCAAATTTCCCATCCACGACTATTTCTTCGCCGCCGCGTTGGAGAAAGTGCGACCGGGCGGGCTGCTTCTCTTCATCACATCGAAGGGCACACTCGACAAAGATGACTCGACATTGCGCGAGTACCTGGCGCAACGAGCCAATTTCGTTGGCGCGATTCGGCTTCCGAACGATGCCTTCCGGCGCAATGCCAACACCGAGGTCACGACTGACATCGTGATGTTGCGGAAGTTGAATCCCGGCGAAACTCCGTCCGGTCCGGCATGGAAGGAAACGGCAGAGCACACGAACTCCAAGGGCGAGACGATTTACATCAACGAGTACTTCGCTCAGCGCCCCCGCATGATGCTCGGCGAGATGGAGTTGTCCGGGCGCATGTACCGCGACAACGAACCCACCCTCGTCAGCGATGGCCGAAATCTGGCGGAGGCCATCGAAGAAGCCGTCAGCAACCTGCCGCAGAACATCTACCGGGCACAAAAACGCGCCCTCACGCCGCCAACACTTGACCAGACGTTTCCCGCTCCCGATCACGTCAAACCGAACGCGTTCGTGATGGTTCATGACAACGTTGCCGTCCGGGTTGGCGATTCGTTGAAGACACTGCCGGGGTTGCCGGCGGAGACGCGGGTGCGAATCCGTCGGTTGATTCGGGTTCGGGACGGCGTGCGTGAATGTCTCCGGAGCCAACTCAACGGCAGCAGTGACGCCGACATCGTGGCTGCGCGCGAACTGCTCAACCAGGCATACGATTCGTTTGTCTCCCGGTTCGGGCCGATCTCCGGCCGCGTCAACACCCGCGCCTTCGATGGCGACCCCGACTTGCCGCTGTTGTTGTCGCTGGAAGTGTACGACGAGGAAACCAAGCGGGCGACGAAGACCGCGATCTTTCGCGAGCGAACGATTCACTATCAAAAGCCCGTTGAGTCGGTCGAATTCCCGAAGGAAGCCTTGATCGTTTCGTTGAACGAGAAAGGGCGCGTTGACCTGGAGCACATGAGCGCGTTGCTCGGTCGGTCGGTCGATGAATTCCAGCCTGAACTGAAAGGCGCGATCTTCCTCAACCCGCAGTCGAACGAGTGGGAGACGGACGACCAATATCTGTCCGGCAACGTCCGCGAGAAACTGGAGACAGCGGAGGCCGCCAGCCTCACCGACCCTCGATTCAAGGAGAACGTCGAGGCGCTCAAAGCGGTGCAGCCGGAGGATTTGGCGGCCACCGAGATTGACGTGCGTTTGGGCGCGGCGTGGGTTCCAGCGGAGGACATCGAGAAGTTCTGCCAGGAGTTGCTCGGGGCGACTGACGTTGAAGTCAGCCATTCGCACGCCATCGGCACTTGGGTTGTCGCCGGTGACTACTTTGCGAGACGCACCGTGGCAAACACCACCGAATGGGGAACGGACCGCGCCGGGGCACTCGACCTGATTCAGGACGCGCTGAATCTCCGCACGCCCACGATCTACGACAAGGAACCGGGCTCCGACAAGTCCATCGTCAACGCCGCCGCCACCGAAGGCGCGCGCGAGAAGCAGGAGAAGATCAAGGAGCGGTTCAAGGAATGGATCTGGCAGGACGATTCCCGGCGGGAACGGCTCTGCCGGCTTTACAACGACGAGTTCAACAACGTCCGGCTCCAGACGTTCAATGGCGACCACTTGACCCTGCCGGGCGCCAGCCGGGCCGTGACGTTGCACGCACACCAGAAAGCGGCCGTGTGGCGTGTATTGCAAACTCCGAACACACTCTTGGGGCACGTGGTTGGCGCCGGCAAGACGTACACCATGGTTGCCGCCGGGATGGAGTTAAAGCGGCTGGGATTGGCGCAGAAGCCGTTGTTTGTCGTGCCGAATCACATGCTCGGTCAGTTCTCGTCGGAACTGCTCACGTTGTATCCGGGCGCAAACATACTCGTGGCCGGCAAGGAGGACTTCGAGGCGAGCAAACGCCGGCAGTTGATGAGCCGCATCGCCACCGGAAACTGGGACGCAGTGATCGTGACGCATTCCGGGTTTGAAAGGATTCCTGTTTCCGACGAGACGAAGAAGGGATTCTTTCGCGAGCAACTGCACGAATTGGAAATGGCCATCCGCGAGCAGCGCACCGGCAAGAATGATCGGCGGATCGTCAAAGACCTCGAACGCGCCAAGAAGCGGCTGGAAACACGGCTCCAGTTGCTCCTGGCCGAAGAAAAGAAGGACAACACGCTGACGTTCGAGGAACTGGGCGTGGACCGGCTGTTCATCGACGAAGCGCACTACTTCAAGAATCTGTTCTACGTCAGCAAGATGACCCGCATCGCGGGGTTGCCGCAAACAGCGTCCGAGCGGGCCTTCGACTTGTTCCTCAAAACCCGGCACATCCAGCAGGTGAATGGCGGAGGCGGTGTGGTCTTTGCCACGGGCACGCCGATCTCCAATTCCGTTGCCGAGATGTTCACCATGCAGCGGTATCTCCAAATGACCGCGCTGACGAAGCTGCGTGTGCATCATTTCGATTCGTGGGCGGCAACATTCGGCGAGCCGGTCACCGCGATGGAGTTGGCCCCGGACGGCGCGGGCTACCGGCTGAACACCCGGTTTGCCAGATTCGTGAACGTCCCGGAGTTGATGCAGCAGTTCCGTCAGGTTGCCGACATCCAGACCGCGCAGACGTTGAAGCTTCCCACGCCGGCGCTACGCAACGGGAAAGCCACGATCATCCGCGCGCCGACCACGCCAGAACTGAAGGCCCTCGTTGCCGGTCTGGCCGAGCGAGCAGAGCGGCTGCGCAAAGGGCGCGTTGATCCACGCGAAGACAACATGCTCAAGATCACCACCGAAGGCCGGAAGGCGGCGCTGGACCTTCGATTGGTCGATCCGATCGCGCGCGACAATCCGGAAAGTAAGGCCAACCTCGCCGTCCACGAGATTCTCCGCATCTGGCAGGAGACCAAGACCGACCGGTTGACGCAGCTTGTGTTTTGCGACTTGTCCACCCCCAAGGACACCGGGTTCTCGGTGTACGACGACGTGAAAGCGAAGCTGGTCATTGCCGGCGTGCCGGCTGCCGAGATTGCCTTCATGCAGGAATACGACAGTGACGCGGCGAAGCTCTCGCTGTTCAAGGATGTTCGCGCCGGCAAGGTCCGGATCCTGATGGGCAGCACACAGAAGATGGGGTCGGGCACGAATGTTCAAGAGCGTCTGGTTGCGCTCCATCATCTCGACGCGCCATGGCGACCGTCCGACGTGGAGCAGCGCGAGGGGAGAATTCTCCGGCAGGGCAATCGCAACGCCGAGGTTCAAATCTACCGGTACGTTACTGAGGGCAGTTTCGACGCCTACATGTGGCAGACCCTCGAAACGAAAGCCAAGTTCATCCACCAGGTCATGACCGGCCGCAACGACCTGCGACGGATCGAGGACATCGACGGCGCGGCGCTGACCTACGCGGAGGTCAAGGCCATCGCGTCGGGAAATCCGCTGGTCATCGAGAAAGCCCAAATTGACGCCGAGGTGGGCCGACTCGGACGGCTGCGCGCCCAGCACCACGAGACGCAGTATCGAATCCGTTCCACCATCCGGCGGTCCCACGAGGAAATCGAGATTCTCACCAGACGCATTGAGAACCTGCACAAAGACATTGCCAGCCGGCAGCCGACACAAGGCGACGCGTTCAAGGTTTCCATCGAGGGAACGGAGTACACCGACCGAGGAATTGCCGGCGAGTTGATCAATCGCCGGGCCCAGCAACTTCGAGGCTCCGGCAAGGAGTACAAGATTGGCGAACTGGCCGGGTTTGCGGTGGTTCTTCGTGCCAGCGCATTCGAGCACACCGAGCTCGTCCTCAAGGGCGCGAATCTGTACTCGGCCAGCATCTCCGACAGCGCGCACGGGACGATGCGTTCTCTGGAGCACACGGTTAGCGCCTTCGATGACAAGTTGGCACAGGCCGGGAAGGCCGTCGAGGAATGCCGAAAGCGAATGGCGGAATTGGAATCAAAGGTCGGCGAGCCGTTCGAGCACGAAACCAAACTCAAGAACCTGACGCAGCGCCAAGAAGAAATTGTGAAGGCGTTGGATCTGACCCGGAATCAGGCATCCAACAGGCTCGACACCGCTGTTGTTCCTGACGGCGAGGACGCGGTTGCGGAGAAAACGGCGAGATCAGTGCGCCAAATTCGCCACTCTCACGGGGTGAGCGTGCATTAGTGTGAGCCGCTCATTTCCAGCCGGCACTGTTTCGCCAAGTGCTTTCTCCCCTCACAACAGGGGTATGAAAACACTCAATATTATCGGACGACAGGTTCAAAAACTGCGCGTAGCGAACCGCTGGACTCAGGACGTGTTCGCAAAAGAGCTGCAAAAGGTTGGTCTGAATAAGAGCCGGGCAGGGGTCGGCAGGATCGAGGCCCGGCTCGTCGCTGTCAAGGAATACGAGTTGCTGTTCCTTGCCAAGGCATTGGGTGTAGGATGGGGCGACCTGTTCCCCAACATCGACCCGAAGAGGAAACTCTATGATGTGGTTGCGGAATTACTGAAGCCCCGAAAAGCCACCGCCCCCAAGTGGCGCAGGCGGAGGACGAAAAAAGCCAAGAAGACCCGCTAGATTCCGAGCGGTCGGTCGGAGCGCGGACAAACTTGACGGCTCGCATGACACGTGTGTCGTGCAGGGTTCGTTACAATAATGACGCTGGCAGGCCATGCCGTGGAACGTTGATCTTCTGAATCGGTACAATGAGAACCTGAACCGGGTGAACAATCTGGTTTGCGTTTACGAATCACACCCTGATTCCAAGGGCAAAGGCCGCAAGGCTGTCCAGGCGACAGACGTTTTGCGCGCCAGCGTTGTGCTACTCCATGCCACCTTCGAGGACATGTGCCGGACAATCGAAAGGGAACTGCTGCCCTTCGCCAGCGAAGATGTCATGAATGAAATCCCGCTGGTGGGCACCGCACGACACGGACGACCGGAGAAGTTTTTCCTGGGCAAGTTGGTCGGCCACCGTGGCCAGACGGTTCATGAGGTGATTGTGCGCTCGGTGGAAGCCCACCTCGACCGCGTGAGTTACAACAGTGTCGAGGAATTCTGTGCGTTCCTGACGCGGGTTGATTTCTGCAAAACTCCGTTTGAGCCTTTGCTTCCGCAACTGGCCTCCCTTATGAACCGCCGCCATCATATTGTGCATCAAGCCGACCGCAGCGAGCACCGAGGTCGTGGTCATCAACAGGCAAAGTCACTGAGTCGCGAGACCGTTCGGGGCTGGATCGCCTGTGTGGAAAAAGTCCAAGACGAACTCAACCAGCAATACTGCCGCAAAAGAAAATGACGTGAACGGTTCGTTCGCCGGCAATTGACAAAGCGCCGGTGGCCTGGTCGTCAGGCATGTGGCAAATCCAACCGATGGTGGCTCTGAATTTGTTTGCGCCAATCGGTCAACACTCGTGCCTGCTCCGCGTAATCCGGCCATTGCGCCACGGCGGCGCGAACTTCCTCGACGATGGCCTCGGCCCGACCCCGTTTCATCAACGCGCTCTTGGCGCAGGCGCGAAAGTCGGCCAGCGTGAATCCGTCGCGTTTTCCGTTCATGGTCATCTGATGGCTGCCGGTCCAGGTGCCGGTCGGATTGTAGCTGTAGGTCATGTCGAACGCGGGCGCGAGCGACCAGTGCCCGGTCTTGTCCATCAGGAAGGCGATGTTCTTGACATGATCGTCCTGATTGCGCGCGACGAGGTTGAAAGTCATCCGCCGGAACATTTCTTCGACCGCTGCCATCGGCAGATTCAACTGGCGAATGGCCAGCAATGCCTGCTCGTAGGAGTAGGCACCGGCGTGGTTGAAATCGAAATGCGACAGGGCGCATAGCGACTGCATGTGCAGTTTTTCGCCGTCGTCGCGCCGGTCAAAGCGCCGGCTCATGAAATGCCGCCGACCGCCTTCTTCCAGCAGGCGGCACTCGCTCATGGTCACACCCGCCGCCTTGGCCATCAGGAAATAGGCGTATTCAATGGCTCCATAACCCTTGGGGTCTTCGAGTTCTTTGTCTTTGTTTCCCGCGACGCCATCGAATTTCAGCAGCCAGTAACCGAAGCCCGTTCCCGCCGTGACCTGCCCGGAGCGGACTTCGTTGGTTGCCGGATTCCAGGCAATAACTGCCTTGGCGCGCGCGCCGCCGGCGGAGGTGCCGACCCGCAGAATGTCGTTCAGCGCGCTTTTCCGGCGGTCGCTCGCAAAACTGGTTTTCAGCTTCTGGCGCTGACTCAAAATCTCCGACGCCAGCTTAACCAGCGCATCAATCTCAATCTTCTTGGCCGGTTGCGGCTTCGGTCCCAACGCCGGCACAAACTCCAACGCGCCCATGCCGCGCGCACCGGTGTAGCACAGCCGCTCGACTGCATTGAAGCTTTCGGGTGTTCGGCCCTGGGTGGCCAGCCACGCATCAATCAGGGCGTTGCCGAATCGGTCCGGCAACGAATCGGCCAGCAGCCCCGGCAGACCGTGAAAAGTCCTCTCTGGCAAATCCGGAAAAACATAAACCCGATCATTGAGCGGCATCGTGATGGGCGAAACTTCGATCCCACTGCTCGCGAACGCCGGGTCATATTGGAAGGCCGCGAACCGGCCGCCGTCCTCCAAGGAGGCGGCACCGATGGTTCGCCCCCACAGTCTGACCTCCGCCAGCGTCATCGTTCATCTCCCCATTGCCATTTCTTGGATGAGACTTTCGCTACCCGTTTTGCCGACGCGCGCTGCCGCTTCCGACCGCGCAATTTCAATTGCTCGACCGGGCTGGGCACGGATTCCGGAACGAGCGTGTCGAATCGCTCAATGACATCGAGCACACGGCACACACGGAGGAAGCCCGACAACTGCGTCGCCACGCTACCCGATTCCAAGCGTTCCACCGTGCGTTTCGAGACGCCGGCCTGCTCCGCCAATTGCGCCTGTGTCAGATTCCGATCCAAGCGCACTTGGGCCAACCGCCCGCCCAACTCGCTCAGGACAGCTTCGTCTGTGGCCTGTTTGGTAATTTTCATAACACGTCACTTATGGCGAATAAACGCCATAAAGTCAAGCAACTCGCCACAGCAGGCGACATGCTAGAGTGGCCAAATTCGCAGATTCCGCCTCAACCGGGGCGACCTGCAACTCCCTGCGCAACGGGAGTTGGCCGACCGCAGCTTTTATCTATTTCCGTACGGTTATCTCGCGTCGTTAAATTCGAGCCAAACGGCGAAAATGATCTCCTGCATCTGCGCTTCGCGAATCACGAGGTGCAAATCACCGGCAAGCGGCTGCGGGAACTTGGTCTGGCATTTCAAAAGCTCGCTGTTGATTGGGTGAAAACCGTTCCGGAGCGGTACGCTGCGGTAGCGGATAGCGACAGCGTTTGCATCACCGCCATCAAGGTCAGCGAACTCCAAGCGCTGCAATGATCTGCCCCCCCGCGATGACGGCGGCCTTGCGCGCTGCCGGTAAGATTGTTAGACTGCCAACGACTTGAAGGCGCAATGAACTGGAATAAACACTGCTATCGTGTCGGGAGCCATTCGGAGAGCCGGGACGATCTTCCTGCCCAGCCCGACGAACTGGACAAGTTTATCGCGGCTTCGCGAAAGCGCATTGAGCCCTGGCTGTCAGCGGTATTCCAGGCAGAACACCTGAATCTGATGGTGGGCAGCGGTTTCACCACGGCCATCGGGTGCATGGCGGGTGCTGTGGCCACAGGCATGGCCAAGGTGACGTTCGGGACCGTTTATGATGCGGCCATCGACGCCCATGCGGAGGCTGGAGCCAAGACGATGAACAGAGGCCCGGCGAACATCGAGGATCAGTTTCGCAGTGCCCTTGCGCTCTTGGAAGGCTTGGCGGTGATCGACGCGGCGAAAGCGACCAAACTCAAGATCGCCGTGGAGACACAGTTGTCCGCGTTCTTGGCCTCCTTGCTGAAAAGCGAGAGCGGCATCTCTACGGGAAGGGACGAGCCTTCACGTGAGAAAGCCAAGGCGGCGCTTCAATCCTTCTTGTTGAGTTTCGCCAGCCGTGCCGCGTCTCGCGAACGACTGCATGTCTTCACCACCAACTATGACCGTCTGATTGAGCACGGATGCGATCTTGCCGGTTTGCGCAGCATCGATCGGTTCGTCGGCGCGTTGAATCCCATATTCCGCGCGTCACGCGTCGAGGTGGATGTGCACTACAACCCGCCTGGAATCCGAGGCGAACCCCGGTTCATGGAGGGCGTGCTGCGGATCACAAAGCTGCACGGCTCGCTGGACTGGTTCTTCGACAAGGACGAACGGCGAATTCACAGGAAAGGCATCCCGTTCGGCGCGCCCACTAATCACACCGACGTACCGAAGAACCCCGTTGACACAGTGATGATTTACCCGAATGCCGCGAAGGACGTTGAAACGACACAGTACCCCTACGCGGAACTGTTCCGTGACTTTGCCGCCGCCGTCTGCCGTCCCAATGCCGTGGTGGTGACCTACGGGTACGGGTTCGGTGACGACCACGTCAACCGCGTGCTGCTAGACATGCTAACCATTCCCTCCACGCACCTGGTCATCGTCGCGTATGAGGCGGAGGACCGGTTAAAGGGCTTCTGTGCCAAGACGCGGGACGCGCAGGTGTCGTTGCTGGTTGGTTCGCATTTTGCCGATCTCTCCACGCTGGTCGAGAACTACCTTCCCAAGCCGGCGCTTGACTCCATCACCGGGCGACTGACCGAGTTATTGAAGAATCGGCCCGTGGATCACATGCCGCCCGATCCGGCTGCGGCGGCAGCCCCTGGCGGTGTTCCGTTCTGAGGTCAGCATGACGACCCCCATCGAACAATTGTCGAGTCTTGTGGTGGGCGCGGTCGAGTCGGTATCGCCGGACGAGGTCCGCGTACTCTTGGAACTTGACGCGCCGCACGCGACAGCGTTGAACGCGGGCACCCCCGCTGCGTTCCCCCGACTTAACGGGTATGTGCTCATTCCCAACGAAGCCGGTGCGACCGTCGCGTACATCGCCTGGATCGGAAGCGAGCGGTCCCCATACCCAAAGCGGTCAGGCTCCAAGGACATCGGCCTGATCGACCTGCCATTCCCGCTGCGCAAGATGTCCGTGTCCCCAGTCGGGACGTTGACATCGAGGCGCGATCGCGCGTCGGGCAGGACGAAGTACGAATTGTCGCGCGGGGTCGTGGCCTTCCCGTCCGTCGGCGACCAGGTCCTAATGCCAACACCGGAGCAGGTGGAGGCCATCGTTGGGGCCAAGGACAGCGACAAACGAGTTCAAATCGGCGCGTCGCCGATGGCGTCCAACGCCAAGATCATGGTGGACCCGGATAAGCTATTCGGGCGGCACCTCGCTGTCCTAGGCAATACCGGCAGCGGGAAATCCTGCACCGTGGCCGGGCTGATTCGATGGTCAATGGAGGCAGCGGACAAGGCCATTCAAGCTGCAGGCAAGAAGGGCGCGCCGAATGCACGCTTCATCGTGCTAGACCCTAACGGCGAGTACGCGAAAGCTTTTGCGGATCAAGGGGACAAGCTGCGATTATTTCGTGTGCCTCCAGTTGCCGTTGGTGAACGTCCGCTGGATGTTCCCGCTTGGTTGTGGAGCGGCCATGAGTGGACGGCCGTGGCCCACGCGCAACCCGGAGCGCAGCGTCCGTTGCTTATGCAGGGGCTTCGGGAATTAAAGAGTGGGCAAATGGAGAGCGTGCCCCGCGAGGCCATGATTCGCCGATACCTACTGTCCTACTCGACTCGCATATCAGCGCTGCTGAACACCGGAACGCAGGCGTTCGCGGGTGCTGCGCGGCAGAGGTTCGAATGCGCTCGTCTACTGGAAACGATTGCTTCCGATTGCACGCAATTCGTCGAAGGAGTACAGCAGCCAACCGGCACCGAGCTTGCAGCAATATCCACGACAATCAGCGGCATCATTAACAACCGTAAGAATAAGGCGAATCCACAATACTTCGACGACTTCACGGTAGCTGATCTTGAGAAAGGCCGCAATGCACTCGACACCTTGGCCAAGACACTTCCAGATTTGGGGAACGCCGCGCCGATCAGCGAAGATGCGCCGCTCTTTTTCAACGTAAATATGCTTGCCGAGCATTTGGAGCGGGTCGCGACTGAGCAGGGAGGAAACCTAGCAGGGTTCATCTCGACACTTGGGTTGCGTATCCGTGGGATGCTGGCCGACCAGCATCTCAGCGCTGTGATCGCGCGCGACCCGCCAACTTCTTTCGATACTTGGTTGAAAGACTATGTCGGTGACAACTGTGCAAGTAACGGGCCATTGGCCGTAGTGGATCTATCCCTCGTTCCCTCAGAGGTCGTCCACATCGTCGTCTCCGTTCTGGCTCGCTTGGTTTTCGAGTCGTTGCAGCGATACCGCCGTAACCATCCAACAGGTCTGTCATTGCCTACTGTGCTGGTTCTTGAGGAGGCCCATTCGTTCGTTCGGCGAGGCAAAGATGATGACGGGCCAGCGCAGACTCCCACTCAGCTTTGCCGCGAAGCATTTGAGCGCATCGCGCGCGAAGGTCGCAAGTTTGGCTTAGGCTTGGTGCTCTCATCGCAGCGGCCATCTGAACTTTCTCCGACAGTGCTGGCGCAATGCAACACGTTCCTCTTACATCGGATTGTCAACGACGCCGATCAGAATCTCGTGGGTCGATTGGTGCCCGACAATGTCGCAGGATTACTGCGGGAATTGCCCAGTTTGCCATCCCGGCAGGCAATACTTTTGGGTTGGGCCACTCCGATTCCAGTTCTAGTGGAGGTGGATGAACTCCCCTACGAACAGCGTCCTCGATCCGCCGACCCGGACTTCTGGGACGTTTGGACCTTGGCGAAAGAGAGAGCGGTCGATTGGAACGCTATCGCGAAGGATTGGGCAGGTGGGAGCGGAGCCTGACAGATGGCGTCGTGGGCAGTGGTGCAGCAGTCGCTGGCAGCCACGCGGGAGCATTCCGTGCCAGGGTGCGAGATGTAGAAGCAGCAAGAATGCGCACAATGGACATTGAATCGATTTGGACCGGCGCGTCTGTCGAAAATGTCAGGGTCGGCGAAATCCAAGCGCCGAAATAATCGCGGCGCGATGTTGTTCCCAACCGGGAACATCCCTCAAGGGTGAGGCGCGGTAGATTCGCGCGAAATGTCCACGGATGCCCAACAGGCGAGCGCTGTAACTCCGCAACTCAAGGAAACGGAGCGGCTGGCGTATTCCATTGCCGAGTCCGCCGAACTTATCGGCGTTCACTATTTCAGCGTGTACCGGCTCATCCAGAGCGGCAAACTGCGGGCCTGCCGCGTGCTGAGCGGGAAGCCACGGCGTGCGAACATGAGACGCGGCGTTCTCGGGCAGTATCAAACCAGTATCAAATGGGGTTCAACAAGAACACCCATCGCCAGTGAAAAGCCACAACTTCGGCATCACATAGTATCAAATGGCGCTCACAAAAGCGCTCCGCTCGCGTTTCACACTTGCATACGGCAAGTGGCCCTTTCTGTCAGACGCACTTCGACCTGGCTGTCTGGTCTTAACCGAGCGGCGACATTTTCTCGGTCATTTCCATTTGATACTGCCATTTGATACTGGTTGCTGTTTTTGGGGCATATTTGGGCTAAACCGAGCAAACGTAAAAGTGCAAAAAAGCCCGTAAACATTGGGGAAACTAACGATAGCTAACCGTGGCAAAAACCCGTTTTGATACCCCATGCAAGTGCGCTACCAGACTGCGCTACGTCCCGGTGTGTTGACAGTACCACAGGCGTTCCGGGCACGGCAATATAACTTTGCCTCTTGAACTTTTCCACGCGCGCTTTACACTGCCGACATGGATCTGCTTCTCAAGCTATTAGAAGAACACGCGTTGCGCACACCCACCGATCTTGCCAAGATGTTGGACATCTCGCCGCAAGAAGTGGAACGGCGCGTCAAGCAATATGAATCTGACAAGGTCATCCTCGGTTATAAGGCGGTCATCAACGACGACAAGGTGGATACCGACTTAGTGAAAGCCGTAATCGAAGTAAAAGTGCAACCAGAACGCGAGGGCGGATTCAACCGTATCGCCAGCCGACTGGCCAAATTCGATGAAGTCACGAGTCTATTTTTGATGAGCGGTGGTTACGATTTGTTAATTTTTGTCGAAGGTCGCAGTCTACGAGAAGTTGCGCAGTTCGTCGCCGAAAAACTCGCAACGCTTGAAGGCGTCACCAGTACCGCGACCCATTTCATGCTCAAGACCTACAAAGAACAAGGTGTTTTAATGGATACTAGCGAGGAATTTGAGCGGCTACAAATTAGCCCGTAACCGTAAGTTGAATTTTTTGCGAACTATGCTATATTGAGTTGTAGCAGTTGAAAGCTGTACCGTGTAACAGGTATTGGATTGGTTCGGCCTCATGATGGGTTGAAATGGTCCGCGAAGCGAAGGCTTTGAGTTACCGGTGTAGACAACCTAAACCTCATGAAGGGTGAAAGGAGTCGTATGATAAATCAGTTGCCGTTTGTTGGCGTGGAATTCGTGGATAATCCCGAACCACGTTGTCCTTGTGTCCTACTTCTGGACACGTCTGGTTCGATGCGCGGACAGGCAATCGCCGCTCTAAACCAAGGCGTTGAACTACTCGCCGAGGAACTAAACGCCGATCCATTAGCGCGAGAACGCATTGAGCTTGCCGTCATCACTTTTGGTGACGAAGTTCAAGTAATCCAAGATTTCGTCAGCCCAGCGGCATTCATGCCGCCACGGTTTGAAGCTGACGGTAACACGCCCATGGGCCGGGCTGTCTTGGCAGGCTGCGAGGTTTTAGAAGAACGCAAGCACGCCTATCAATCCGCCGGGGTTAACTACTTCCGTCCGTGGATGTTTCTCATTACCGACGGCGAACCGACAGATTATAACACCGACATGTGGCGCAAAGCTGTCGAATTGACCAGGCAAGCCGAAGCCAGCCGGAGTTTTATCTTCTACGGCGTGGCAGTCAATGACGCGAACCAAAGTAAGCTCAACGAGCTATGCCCACCGCATCGACTGGCGCAAAAACTGCGCGGATTGAACTTTGGAGAGCTATTCTCGTGGTTGTCCTGCTCGTTGCGCAGTGTTTCGTTGGTTAATCCCGGCGTAATGCGTCCGGTTTTACCACCAATAACTGACTGGGCGCTGGTTAAAGCTTGATTCAATAACTTGCCTACAACAGCTCATCAATTGCAATTGGCGAGCTGTTGTAGGCTGACATTGTAATGAAGGAGATCGCAGTTGAATAGTGTGTACGACGATACCGGCCGTGCGTTTCGAGTCGGCCAGCCATGGGCACACGGCGGCGAAGGTGTTGTTTCGTGCCTGGAAGAAAGTGATGGCTTGTGCATTAAGACTTTCCTGAATCCGCCAGACAGAGTTCAGGAACAACGACTACGATTGTTATGTACAAAAGCCGCCGGCCTAACAAATGTTGCAGCACTACCGCGCTCGCTGGCTTATGCCGATGCAACTCGGACAAAAGTCATTGGTATTATCATGCCACTGGTACGTGGCCGATCAGTGTTCGAATTGTACAACACCCACACACGACTCACAAGTTTCCCAAAGGCCAATTTCCGTTTTTTTGTTGAGACTGCCAACAATCTGGCTAGCGCATTCGCGAAGTTGCACAAAAATGACATCGTCATCGGCGACGTGAACGAGCGAAATATCGAAGTCCTACCGGACGCCACCGTGCGGCTCATTGATTGTGACAGTTTTCAGATTGCCGACCATGACCACGTTTTCACTTCCAACGTCGGCACACCACTGTGGATTCCACCAGAATTACAAGGCAAGGATTTGACCGGTATCCAACGCACGCCCAACCATGATCGATTTGGATTGGCACAATTGATTTTCTTGCTCCTTTTTGCCGGCCGGCACCCGTTTGCCGGTGTCCCCAGAGGGGCAATATCACTTTCACCTGAAGAAGCCATCCGCCTCTATGCATTTGCCTTTGCGCCGGAGTGTCTCGACTTGCCATTGGCACCACCGCCAGCCTGTCCATCGCTTACTGCATTACCCCCCGGAATTCAACATAGCTTCCTGCGCGCCTTCACCAAAGGCTCCGAACTGCCCGGAGCGCGTCCCACTGCCGACGAATGGCAGGCACAGCTCACCCAGTTATGCGCCAATCTGACCGTATGCACCCAACAGCCTAATCACTTGTTTTGGAATGGTGTCAATTTCTGTCCGTGGTGCGGCATCATCCACGAAACCGGTATTAACGTATTCCCAGTACCGGCAACTAAATCTGCATCGTCCATCGTGGCGCCGGTCACTACCGATTACCTGACATCACTCCACAAACTTGTGGCCTACCCATTCCAAACACAACGGCCATCATCGTTCGTTGTCACACCGGCACCACTGCCACCGGCGCCGTCTGGCTTCTGGAATTTTATCAAACGCTATGCCATGCCAGTCCGCTGGCGTTACCGGTGGCTCACTCACGCGCTACGCGAAGAACAACGCATCCACATTTCAGCACGTGCCGCCGTGCGCCGGTCACTCCATGAACAAAACACAATCATCGCGGCTTACCACGAAGAATTCCAACAAGCCCGCGCCGCGTTCTCGACCCGAATTCCTCCGTTGAGTGTACTGGAACAAACCGTTCATAATTCCGACCAACACAGGTATTTTCAGCAACAACTCACAATTTGCGAAACCCGTCTCCACTCCACACAGCAACATTGTGCCCAGCGTTTGCAAACCGCCCAAGCCGCTGCGGAAGTCGCCGCCCAACAACGCGACCAAGCCCGCGCCAACATTCTAAATCTCATCAATCACCTGCGCAACGACTCGCGCCAGCCACTCACCAAACTAGTACCGGCCTTATCGACAAACGCCGGTCACAAATAATAAATCCGATTGCGGTTTTCGGCTAACAACCGCGCATTGTGCGCGTCACCGGGATCAGTGTTGGCGCTTACGAATACCGGCGGTGTGATGTCGCGTTCCACGAGTAGTTTTACTGTTTCGCAAGCCAGCGCGTTGACAATGGCGCAACCAGTCACCGACGATAGTGGTCCGACTTTATGCGCAAACCCCGGGATCTCCACTGCCGCATCGCCATAGGGTGCGCCGTTGTCAATGACGATGTCACACAACTCCGCCAGCTTCTTCCCTGATGGGTGACGGCTACCGACGCCGCGCGTGTACGCCAGCGAAGTGATGGCGATGGTCTTGATTTTTCGCTCACGCGCCAGCAATGCCATGTCAATCGTGACCGCATTGCGCCCGGACGTCGATGCAAGAATGAGCACGTCCCCCGTCTTGGCCGGTGAATTCGCCAGCAATTCGGTACCGAGCCCGACCACGCGTTCCAGCTTGGAAGTCATCGGCAACGGTTTAACGCTGAGATTCATGCCGTGGGGATAAATTGGGTTAACGAGCATCAGCCCGCCTGTCCGGTAGACCATTTCCTCCGCAAGCATGAATGAATGCGACGCGCCAAACGCAAACAAACTCTGACCGGATTGGATCGTGTCGGCTAGCAGCCGCGCGGCGCGATCGATGCCGGCCACATCCAGGGCGCGCACCGCGTCCGCGGCACATTGCAGATAAACTTTGGCAGACATATCAATAGCCTCGTTCGTTGTATTGTTGTTCAGCCTTTTTCAAATCTTCAACACCGGTTGGACGATTCAGACTTTGGAAAACAGTGACAGGTTTGCCCACAGCGGCCATCTGTTCCATCACCCGGCCCCACAACATGTGGCCAATCGTCGCACACGCCACTCCGGAAACCGGCAGTAGTTTGTGTGCATAGCCTGAAATCTCGACGGCCGCGTCGCCGTACGGCGCACCGTTGTCAATGACGACATCGACAACGTCGCAGAGCTTTTTGCCCGATGGATGTTGTGACTCGACCTTTTTGGTGTAGGCCAGTGAGGTGAGCCCGATGGTTTTCACACCGCATTCCCGGCAGGCAATGGCGAGTTCGACCGGTACGCGATTTTTGCCCGACACCGATCCTAGAACAAGCACGTCGCCCGCGCGGAGATTGCTGGTTTGGACGCCGAACCGGATCGTTTCGAGATCGCGGTTGGGATTGGCACGATTTTGATTCAGGGGCGATTTATCGGCCAGATCGATTTTGCAATGGAAATACTCAATTGCTGCCAGCCCGCCGGCGCGGTGGATGAAGTCGCCCTGAATGCCGTGGCCGATTTCCCAGCAATACACGACCCCGTTGTTTTGGAGCGCGTGGACCACGAGCTCGCTGGCGCGCTCAATGGCTGGCATTTGTGAGTTTTCCAGGTGCGCTAGCACACCGCGCACCGCTTCAAGATATTTCATGGGGATCATTTTGTCAGTTCCTTTTTTAGTGTAGCAAATAGCTTTATGGTCGCAGACGCGTTGCTCAACCCATGTGCGGCCAAACCCGCCACGGGCGGCAAGAGTACGCGAATCAGTTTGCCATGCGGTACGATGGGCCGCACTTGCCGGCAAAATTCGCGCCAGTAAATATCTGAATGCGTGGCAACGCTGCCGGCGCCCACCAGCGGAAATTCTTCCCCCGCGATGCCGAGATGCTGGACGAGGTCTCGCACGGTGCCGGTGATTGCCGTTACGGCATCGCGCAACAAGCGCTGCGCCAACCGGTCTCCAGCGCGCGCTTCTTCGTCCACGATTTTCGACAGCGACGCAATCCGTGACCGGTCACGGGGCTGCAAACTGAACTGCACCAATTCCGCGAGCCCACGGCAGCCGCAGGCGCGCAACACGCGCCGGCGCAGCCGCGTGGCCGGGTGTGCCAGTTGAATCTCGCGCGATAAGGCCCGTAATGCCTCCCGGCCAATGTAATAACCGCTGCCGCTGTCACCCAGCACCGGGCCGAGTGTATCCAAGGAAGTTTCCCGGCCGGTGCGGGTACGCATTGCCACGCGCGCTCCCGTGCCGGCAATGACCACCAAGCCGAAGGACTGGCCGGCCGAGGCTAGGGCCGACATTGCTTCCGAAGCCGGAAAAGTGTGCGCGCAATTCCGCCACCCCGCTGGCAGTTCCCGTCGCAGTGGTCGGTCAACCGAGGCCACGATCCGCAACGGAACCGGGGTCCGCCGGTGTAACACCTGCTTGATTGCCTGGCGCATGATGTCCGGATGCCGTCCACCCATTGCCCAATCGCGGATTCGGCAGTGTGCCACCAGCGTGCCATCGGCACCCGCCAGCAGCGCGTCGCATTTTGTGCCGCCGGGATCAACCGCCAATATGTAGGTGAACTTCTTCATGAAAGCCGATGCCGGCCTTCTAACACAACCAACCGGCAAATGGCGACTTGATTTTGGCGGGAGAGTTGTCACACTCACGTCATGAAAACTGTTCGCTTTGGAATTATCGGTTTAGGATTGATGGGGCGGGAATTTGCCAGCGCGGCGGCGCGTTGGTGTCACTTGCCGGATGCGGATGTGCGACCGGAAATCGTCGCGATTTGCGACAAGGCAACCGCGTTACACGGCTGGTATCGGGATAATTTCCCATCCATCCAGCAGAGCACTGATGATTACCGGGCCTTGTTGGCCAACAAGCAAATCGATGCGGTGTATGTGGCAGTGCCGCACAACCTCCATAGAGAAATCTATTGCGCCGTTATCGAGTCCGGCAAACATCTGCTTGGCGAAAAACCGTTTGGCATCGACAAAGCCGCCGGTGACGCCATTGTGGCTGCTGCCAAACGCAATCCGCAAGTGCTGGTACGCTGCTCGTCACAATCGCCATTCTTCCCGGCAGTGCAACGAATTGGCGACATGCTTGAACGCAACGCGTTTGGCCGGATCATCGAAGTTGAAACCGGTTTCCTACATTCCAGCGATCTCGACGCCAATAAGCCGCTAAATTGGAAACGCCTAATTGAGTTGAACGGCGAATACGGTGTACTCGGTGACCTCGGCATGCACGCCTGTCATCTCGGTTTTCGCGCCGGTTGGACGCCACGCAATGTCCGCGCCGTCCTCGGCAAGATCGTCAAGGAACGTCCCGACGGCAAGGGCGGTCGCGCGCCGTGCTTGACGTGGGACAACGCCACGTTGTTGTGCGAAGCAGTCGAGTCTGCTAGCGGCGACACGTTTCCGTGGACGCTCCGCACGCATCGGATTGCGCCTGGTCAGAAGAATAATTGGTACATCGAAATCCTTGGCACCAAAGCCTCCGCACGCTGGACAAGCGTGACCGCCGATATTGTTGAGGTCATGGAGTATGACGGTGGAGAACAGGTTTGGGGCCAGATCCAGACCGGACACGAGACGACCTTTAAAAGCATTACCGGCGGCATCTTTCAGTTTGGATTCAGCGACGCGATTCTGCAAATGTGGGCGGCATTCCTTTACGAAATCGCCCACGGCAAGCCAGTCAAGAAGTTTGCCGGCTGCGCCACGCCCGACGAAGTGGCGCTTAGTCACCGTTTGTTCACCGCCGCGCTAGAATCGCAACGCACCGCTCAGACCGTTGCCGTTTGACCAACCGGGTTATGCGATACGGATCTTGGTCACATCGAATAACGGCTTCGGAAATTGCGGGTTGAGGTCGTCGAGTGTGGCGCGAAGGATTTCGGATACGGCAAGATTGCGAAACCATTTTTTGTTCGCCGGGACCACAAACCACGGCGCCCATTTGGTACTGCAACGGCTGAGCGCGTCTTCGTAGGCGCGCTGGTACAGATTCCATTGCCGGCGCACGTCAAGGTCGCCGCGTTCGAACTTCCAATTCTTCGTCGGGTCGCTCAACCGGGCGCGAAGCCGGACGCGCTGTTCGGCTTTGTCAATGTGCAGAAAGAACTTTAGAATTGTCACGCCGTTTTCGGTGAGCATTTGCTCGAAGTCATTGATCTGGTCATACCGGCGTTTCCATACGTCCTTCGGTACGAGTTGCCGGACGCGAACGATGAGGACATCTTCATAATGGGATCGGTTAAAGACGCCGATTTCGCCGCGCGCCGGGACAACTTTATGAATGCGCCAGAGGTAATCACGCCGTGCTTCTTCGACGCTCGGCACCTTGAACGATGTGACCCGGCAACTGGCCGGGTTCAGCCCTGTCATAACATGGCGAACAGTGCCGTCCTTGCCGCTGGCATCCATCCCTTGCAGTATAATCAATACCGCGTGCCGGCTTTCAGCGAAGAGGCTCCACTGCAACTCAGCGATCCGAGCGGTGTTTTGCTCAAGACGTTTCGCAACGGCATCTGACTTTTCCCAGCCGAACGTGTGACCGGTGTCAAGCTTGGCCAACGTGACTGACTGGCCAGGCTTAACCAGCAATTGCTTGCGCAATTTCATGTCAGTCCGGGTTTACCACAAATGCGCCGCCCCGGCAGTGCTTCAGGTGCTTCAGCGCGTGCACTTGGCCGGTCATTTCGAGGTCGTCTTTGTAGACCGGATCGTGCCAACCTTCGATATCAATCGAGCCTTTGAACCCGGCCATCCGCAGAATACTAATCACGTCGGTCCAGTTGGTATCGCCAAAACCGGGTGTGCGATGCCACACCCATTGCTGGCCACCGCGCAGGCCGGTCGTGCGCAACTGCGTCCAGTCCACCGTCGCATCCTTGCCGTGGATGTGAAAAACTTTGTGCGCCCACTTTTTCAATTGCGGCAACGGATCAATCAGGTTGACCATCTGATGGCACGGTTCCCATTCGAGGCCGAGGTTTTTCGCCGGCACCTCATTGAACATCATTTCCCAAGCCGTCGGTGCGTTTGCGATGTTCCAATCGCCGCGACTCCAATCGCCGCCCATGTCGCAATTCTCGAATGCCAACCGGATGCCTTTGTCGGCGGCGCGCTGGGTGAGCGGGCCAAACACTTTTTTGAATTGCTTCAGCGAATCCGGAATCGGCTTGTCCACAATCCGTCCGGCAAAACCGCAAACTAGATCGCAACCGAACAATGGCGCCGCGTCGATGCACTTCTTCCAATCGTCGGCCGTGGGCGCATCCACGAGCGGGTTGCCATAAATGCCCAGCGTACTGACCACGGCATCGCTGCCGGCTTCATTGAAAACGGTTTTGGTTTCACCGGCCAGTTTTTTTAAATCCACGCCGCCGAGCGTCTTCCAAAAATTGATCTGAAAACTTTCAAACCCATGCGGCAAAATTTGCCGGATGTAGGCCGGGGTTTGCGCGCCTTTGCCGGCAAGCGTACCAATGCGGATATCGGAATGAGTTTTCATAATGAAATTTTCAGCGCTCCTCGTTTGTTGTTACGATTTCTTTGAACTGAGCAAGGCTTCTTCGGCTGACTTTGTCCAATGTCCAAGCTGCACGGCCGGGGTGAGTTCTGGCAAGGGTGTGAGTTTTAAGCCTTTCATAGATGGATAAACCATGATCTTGCCTGGCATCGTGTTCTTCTCAACCGCGCGGATGCCGTCAATCGCGCCGTCGAGGCCGGTCACTGCGGCGACGGACAGATTGGTGTCGAGTTGCCGGGACACGACCTTGCGCAAGACCAGTTTCAAATCGTCCAGCGTCGAGCCGCTCGTGCCGATGAAATACAATTGCTTGGCAAGGTAAGCGTCGAGATCGAGCGTGGCGGTCTTGTCGGCGGGGATGCCGGCAAAAATATTGATCAGCGCGCGCGGAGCGGCGGCCGGGATCGCCTGTTCAACCAGCGCCGGCACCGGGGCCATGAGGACGATGTAATTGAACGCCTCGGCCAGTTTGTCCTGCTTCGGATTGTAGCAGCGCAAGGTCAGCTTGTTTTTTATGGCGACCGGCTCGGCCAGGCTGCGCAACTGCGCTAGCCGTTCGGGACTGAGGTCACCGGCAAACACCGTCACACCGGGCACGCCCTGGCACAAATCGCGGATGACATGCATCGTGCCCATCGGGCCGGCCGCGCCGATGATGTTAATTTTGTCGTTCGGCCGGATTTCGGCGGTGGCCGGGATGGCGGCGAACGCGTCGGCGACATTGGCGCCGGTCGTGCCGGCCACGCGGATGCCACCATAATGAATGCGGCCAACTTGGGAGACGACCGGGCGACCAAACTTGCCGCCGCACTGGCAAATGATCAACAACCCTTTGGTACCGACGTTGGCGAAAAGTTTTTCGACGATTGGCGCATCGCTGCCGAAATACACCACGTCGTCGAATGCGCCGGTCGGGATGGCGTCCGGTTTCACGCGCGTGACATTGCCGGCATCCACCACGCCGTCGCCGACGACGAGCACCTTGCCACCAGGCTTGAACCCGCGACGCTGTTGCTCAACGTAGGCTTCTTCCACGCACGCCCACGGTTCGCACAACGCGAGCGCCGAGGCCGATAAATCTTCCGGCACCGGAATCAGCATCGACTCGCCCTCCGGTGAAATGATGGCGCGTTCGTCCATCAACACATATTCCTGCAACGCGCCCTCGAAGTTGTAGCCGAACGCGCCGGCCGAGCTGGTCGTTGGCAACCACCGGTAATCCGCCTGGACCAGATACCGGCTGCCGACTTTCGCCTTCTGAACCTTGTCGCCGACCGCCACAACGCGCACGACAGTCTCATGGCCGGGCACGGTGGGCTTGTCGCCGGGAACGTAATTCGGCATTTCCGCAAGCGCAGCCGGCACGACACCGGTCTTCACTTCCGACTTGCGGGCGTGACCGGCAAATTGCTTGAGCAATTTCAAATCAGAAAAACACAACCCGCAAACTTCGACGCGACAAAGCACTTGGTGATGCCCGGGCGTGAAGACCGGTTTGGCGGCATTGATTTTAAGTTGATCGGCGCCGACCAATTGGACGGCACATTGGGATTTGGGGATGGTGTTCATTAGATTGTTTCCTCGCGGTCGGGGGTGAGTTCCCGGCCAAGCTTTTCGAAATAGTCGTTCTTTTCTGCCACAGATGCAAATTTTTGCCGCGCCCAGTCGCTAAGATAGCCATGCCCATGCCAGCGTTGAAGCACCGAATGGGCGTAGGCGATGTGCGCGCCTTTCAGAAAGACCGGCACCAGTGGTTTCAGTTCGGCACTGGCAAAGTTGTCCACGAACTTGTTACCGGGCGCGTTCATTTCAGTGCCGACAATGATCGGAAAATGATTTTTCTCGGCCAGCGCAACAACGGCGTACAGGTTTTGCAACTTCTGGTCTTTGACACCGGGCGAGTAGTTGCGGTCCGGGATGATGTTTATGGCAGCAGCACCGGTTGCTTGTGCCACGGCAAACAACTCCTCGATGCATTTTTCGCCGTCGCTGGTGCCGTCGAGCCAGGTCAACGCCGGGATCGCGCCAGCTTCGAGGACAAACTGATTCATTTCAGCCATCAACGGGAACGAACCTGCACCGGCCTGGACGTAGCCGACGCCGCCTTTTTTCATCGTCTTGGCTCGGATCAACGCCTGCAATTTACCGGCATCCGCCGGGCAATCGCCAAGTTTCGCTTTCCAAAACGCCGCGTCACCTTTTTTTGAGTACGCCTCGCAAATGTGGCGCTCAGTGGCATTGCCGGCCGGGGTGAGCGGCAAAACATCGCGGTCGTAGTCGAGGGTTACCGGTGCGGTGAACATGTTGACACGCACGACGAGTTCCCGGTTACGCTGGGTGGCCGTCGCGCGCATCTGCGCGAGCAACGGATGCTGAACGGGCCGAGCAAACCCGACCCCCATGTGATACGCGATGCCGGGTTCGCCGGGGGAATTGATCACGCGCGTCGCAAACTCCGGCACGAACACGCGCGATTCCATGCTGACGCAGCGTTTGAGTCCGCAGAGCCTGCCGGCTTCCCAAAATTCTTCCAGACCATCGAGCACGTCGAAGTCCACGATACCGGCGGCGGCGAGGCCGTGTTGCCTGGCCAGCACCGCGAAATGGGTCGGGGAATAGCCGTAAGCGTTGTACGAAAAGAACGTGTGGCTATGCAGATTGACATCCGTCCCCGCGGCCGGCCACTTGGCGTGCGCACAGACGTCGAGCAACGCCTGGCGGCGCTCGGTGGGATTAAAACTGTCGAGGGCTGGGTTCATGCTGTGAGTTTCTGAAATCGCGCGTAAGCCTGCGCCCATAGACTGGCATCCTGCGGCGTGTACGTCTGCACCGCAAACGAATTCCTGACAACTTGCCGAAGTTCGGTGAGGTCCTTTAACTGGCCTAGCGCGATCGCTTGGATGAGAATGTTGCCGGTCGCGGTTGCTTCGGCTGGACCGGCGATTACCGTGCGGCCAGTGGCGTTCGCACTGAACTGGTTCAGCAACAGATTCTGGCTGCCACCGCCGACAATGTGCAATGTCGTCACCGGCTGACCGGTGATGGCTTCAAGTTGTTCGAGCGTGCGCCGGTAAAGCAGCGCGAGACTTTCGAGAATGCACCGCGTGAATTCACCGGGTGTGGTCGGAACCGGCTGGCCGGTCTCGCGGCAGAACGCGGCAATTTTCTCCGGCATGTTGCCCGGTTTGCCAAAGCGTTCGTC
>Ga0118677_10004790_pt1 | contig 24270 bp, 7 predicted proteins | sample AliMusrvi5mmetaG_FD_86154 | JGI IMG/M metagenome (GOLD analysis project Ga0118677, IMG submission 86154)
TTTCCCTCTGTTCCATGCCGTGCTCCTTCCTTCGTGTTCTTTGGTTGGACCACAAAGGATAGCGATCCACGGCATGGAACGCTTTCTCTTATCCCTACGGCATTTCACATTACAACTCTCAAATGATTGCCGTGCCGCACAAGTATATACCGAATCTTTAGCGCAAATGGTATAAGACGGATTACACGGATAGGGAGAAGAGGCATGGCGCAGAGTGCAGGGCGCAAAGTTAGGAAAGGCTATCAGACTGTAGACTATCAGGCTGTTAGACGGAGCCGAAAATCTTCCTGTCCGGAAAGCAGGAGGCGGTCTCCGACCGCCGAGTTTTACCTGCAGGCTATCTATAGCGGGGTGACCACCGTCGGCCAGGCACCGCGGATGCATCCTTTGTGGCGGATCAATGAGCGGAAAGAACCGGCGGCCGCATCAGGGGTCACGGGGCTTTGGCTCCGGTCCAGGTAAAGGCATCCGATCTCATCGGGGGGAAGCGCGGCGATCAGCAGCCGCGCTTCATCCAGCGCCCTGAGCCAACCCTGCTTCAGGCCCTTGAGATCCAACGGCACCCGCAAGCTGAGGCGGTTGAGATCGGCCTGGGCATAGGCGGTGTGGCGGCCCGCGTGGTCCAGCAGGAACTCCGGCGTGAAGCCCGGGTCTTTCCCGCAGGCGGCCCAGGCCATGGCCCCCAGCGAGAGATAGGTCTTGTGGAGATGAAGCACGTCCACAAAATCACGGATCTCATCACGTCCCGCCAAGGCCAGAACCTTGTTGACCGCCGCATCGGCATCATGCAGACGATACCCGAAACGCGCATCTTTCTGCACGGGAAAGAACCGGAACGCGCTATCCTGCGCCCACTCTATTTTCAGCTGCTGCTTGCCCGCGGTCACGACCGCCCGGTGGAATGCGGGGGCGCGCAGGAGCCACAGGATCCCGTAGCCAGCCTGGCGCAGGGTGGCGGCGTCCTGATCGGCACTCTGGGCGATGCTGTCCGCAATATCGTGGAAGAAGTCAAGATCCTGGGAGAAGCGGGGCGTGTCGGCATCGCGATGGATCACCGTGGCGCCCGCCAGATAGCTCTCCGGGCTCCGGTTGGCGGCAATCAGCTTGAGCACTTTGGCCTGAATAGCGCTTATCGGCATAGTTTTGCGGCAAGAAAAAAGCCCTGCCGTCCCCCATTCTGGCGCAAGCCGCGCACAATCTCAGGCACATCTGCAAGCGTGATAACCATGTTTTCCCGCATATACCAGAAACACTGGGAGTGGAACATGCTGAATGCCCGCCTTGCATCACGCAGGCGAACCATGTTTTTCGCATCTTCCGACGAGAGGTGGCGGCGGCTTTTCGCCCCGCCCTTCCGTCCTATCCGGGCGAGATACGCATTTACGGGTGATGAGGTTTTCATGTTTCCACTTTTTTTGATCATAAGCCGCTTATGTTGTTTCCGCAAGCGGATAATCGCCAGATTGTGTTATTGATTCGCCGCAGAGGCCGCCGGGGCGGGCAGAGAACGGAGGAGGAATTTTAACCACTGATTACACGGATGGGACGGATGCGGAGAAGAGGCATGGCGCAGGGGGCAGAAAGAAAACCGCCCACAGATCACACAGATAAACACAGATGGAAGATATTCACCACCCGCTTCGCTGGAGGTAGACTGAGGCGGACGAGAAGACCCGGAGGAGGTCCGCTCAAATCAGACTTGACCGGATGGTTTGTCTGGTGGAGGCGCGGATTCGACAAGCTCACCGCAGGGAGGGAGGAGGAAATATTCCGTCGATATGATGAATTTGGATGTCCGGCTCATCCGCCTCCAGCCCGCACCGCGAGCGCAAGCCGGTTGCCGGCTTGCGCGAACCTCCATCTTCAAAAACTCCGTGTCTCCAGCGCAGCGGGTGGTGAATTTTTGCTTCCGCTTTTGCCTCCTGCCAGGCAAGCTGGCAGGGAGGCCCGGAATACGGAAGGCGGGTTCCGAACGCCGATCTTCACCTAACAGACTAATAGCCTACAGTCTAACAGCCTTTTCCCCCGCCCTACTGCTCCAGCTCGATGCGGTAGAAGCGCGGGACAGCCATGTCCACATTGTTGGTCTGGAAGGTATTGGTCGGCGGCCGCGCCGCGATATACCGCGCCAGCGGCACAAAGTAATTGGTGCTGTTCATGAGGTTGGTGGCCATGGCAACCCGGTAGGTCCGGCCGGACACGGAGCTCCACACCAGCCGGATCCCGCCGGTGGCCGACAAGGCGTTGGTCAGCACGAAGGTCTCGACCTCCAGCCTGGAGGTGGGATTATCCGGAATTGTCCCGGCCAGGTATTCGCCGTAGTTGAGCATGGTGTCGCCATCCTTGTCGCCAGCGGCGTCGGCGGGATTGTTGGGGTCCAGCCCGTAGGTGCGCTCCCAGGCGTTGGGCATGCCGTCGCCGTCATTGTCGCTGAGCACCGTGACGGTCCAGATGACGCTGACCGCATTGGTCGGCTGATCATCAACAATCCGGCACTGCAGCCGGTTGGTGCCGGCATCGCCCCACGCGGTGGTGCGGGTGTAGGCGTTGGAGCTACCGCCCACGGGCAGCCCGGCCCAGGTCCACGAATAGACCAGCGCGCCGCCCTCGGGATCATAGGCCGACACGGAAAAGACCCGGCTGGTGGACTCGGCCATGACACACGCGCCCGCCGGCGGCGTGTTGGTGGTGACCACGGGGGGCAGGTTGATTGCCGGAGTGATGACGAGGTCCAGCGTCCTGCCGGCGGTCGTGCCCACCGCGTCGCGGGCCGTGAAGGAAACGCTATTGGTCCCGGCGGACAACGGCACCCCCGACACCAGGCCGTTGGTCGAGCAGGCCAGGCCGCCCGGCAGCGGCGAGGTCACGCTCCAGGTGTACGGCGCCGGCCCGTTGGTGGCCTGCAACTGCTGGCTATAGGCAACGCCCACCTTGCCGGTCGGCATGGCGGCGGTCACAACCTGCAGCACATGCGGCAACACGGTAACGGTCCATGTGACGCTGACCCCGTTGGACGGCATATCATCGGCAATCCGGCATTGCAGCTGGTTGGTCCCGGCATCGCCCCACGCGGTGGCGCGGGTGTAGGCGTTGGAATTGCCGCCCACGGGCAGCCCGGCCCAGGTCCACGAATAGACCAAATTGCTGCCCTCGGGGTCATACGCCGAGACGGCAAAGACCTGACTGGTGGCCTCCGCCATTGAAAACGCGCCCGCCGGCGGCGTGTTGGTGATGACCACCGGCGGGTAGTTCGGATTGATGACGAGGTCCAGTGTCCGGGAGGCGGTCGTGCCCACCGCGTCGCGGGCCACGAAGGAAACATGGTTGGTCCCGACGGACACGGGTGTCCCCGACACGACGCCGTTGGTCGAACAGACCAGGCCGTCCTGCAACTGCGAGGAGCCTGCCAACAGCACCAGGCTGTAATTCGTGCCGCCGGCCACGGCCACCACATTGGTCAGCCCCGCCGGCACCGTTGCCTGCCCGCTGGAATTCGTGCCCCAGGCGACCACGGTGCCGTCACGGCACAACGCCAGGCTGTGCGCATCCCCGGCGGCCACGGCCACCACATTGGTCAGGCCGGGAGGGACATTGGTCTGCCCGCCGGAGTTGCCGCCCCAGGCCACCACGGTGCCGTTGCCATACAGCGCCACATTGTGGGCGCTGCCGGCGGCGATGGCCACCACATTGCCCAGGCCCGCCGGAACATCCGCCTGCCCGCTGGAATTCGTGCCCCAGGCGACGACGGTGCCGTCACGGCACAGCGCCAGGCTGTGCGCGCTGCCGGCCGCCACCATCACCACATTGCTCAGGCCCGCCGGCACATTCGTCTGCCCGCCGGAATTACTGCCCCAAGCCACGACGGTGCCGTTGCTGCACACGGCCAGGTTGTGGTTCCACCCGGCGGCCACGGCCACCACATTGGCCAGGCCCGCGGGGACGGTCCGCTGGCCGGAGGTGTTGATCCCCCAGGCCGCCACGGTACCGTTGCCGCGCAAGGCCAGGCTGTGGGCCCGGCCCGCGGCCACCATCACCACATTCGTCAGCCCCGCCGGCACGGTCGCCTGCCCGTTGCCGTTATTGCCCCAGGCCCGCACCGTGCCGTCACGGACCAGTGCCAGGCTGTGCGCGCTGCCCGCCGCAATGGCCGTGATATTGCCGAGGCCGTCGGGAACCGCGGCCCCGCCGCCCCACATGGCCACCTGCGGGGCCACACTCCATATATAAGGCGCAGGTCCATTGGTGGCCTGCAGCTGCATGGCATACGCCACATTCACCTTGCCGGTCGGCATGGCGGCGGTCAGGATCTGCAGCACATGCGGCTGCACGGTGACGGTCCACGAGACGCTGGAGAAATTGGTCGCCACGTCATCGGCCACCTTGCACTGCAGCGGGTTGGTCCCGGCATCGCCCCACGTGGTGGTGCGCGTATAGGTGTTGGAGTTGCCGCCCACGGGCAGCCCGGCCCAGGTCCACGAATAGACCAGATTGCTGCCCTCGGGGTCATAGGCCGACACGGAAAAGACCTGGCTGGTGGCCTCCGCCATTGAGAATGCGCCCGCCGGCGGCACGCTGGAGCTGATCACCGGCGGAAAATTCGGATTGATGACGAGGTCCAGCGTCCCGGTGGCGGTCACGCCCGCCGCGTCGCGGGCCAGGAAGGAAACGCTGTTGGTCCCGGCAGAGAGCGGCACGCCCGACACCAGGCCGTTGGTGGAGCAGGCCAAGCCGCCCGGCAGCGGCGAGATCGCGCTCCAGACGTAAGGCGCAGGCCCGTTGGTGGCCTGCAGCTGCATGGCATAGGCCACATTCACCTTACCGGTGGGCATGGCGGTGGTCACGATCTGCAGCACATGCGGCTGCACGGTGACAGCCCAAGTGACGCTGACCGCATTGGACGGCAGATTATCAACCATCCGGCACTGCAGCGGGTTGGTCCCGGCATCGCCCCACGTGGTGGTGCGGGTGTAGGCGTTGGAGTTGCCGCCCACGGGCAGCCCGGCCCAGATCCACGAATAGACCAGGTTGCTGCCCTCGGGGTCATAGGCCGACACGGAAAAGACCTGGCTGGTGGCCTCCGCCATTGAGAACGCGCCCGCCGGCGGCGTGTTGGTGATAACCACCGGCGGGTAGTTCGGATTGATGACGAGGTCCAGCGTCCCGGTGGCGGTCACGCCCACCGCGTCCCGGACCATGAAGGAAACGCTATTGGTCCCGGCAGAGACGGGCACGCCCGCCACCAGGCCATTGCTCGAACAGTCCATGCCGTCCGGCAGCGGCGAGACCGCGTTCCAGACGTAAGGCGCAGGACCGTTGGTGGCCTGCAACTGCATGGCATAGGCCACGCCCACCTTGCCGGTGGGCATGGCGGCGGTCACGATCCGCAGCACATGCGGCAGCACGGTGACGGTCCACGAGATGCTGGAAAAATTGGTCGCCACCTCGTCGGCCACCCTGCACTGCAACAGGTTGGTCCCGGCATCGCCCCACACGGTGGTGCGCGTGTAGGCGTTGGAGTTGCCGCCCACGGGCAGGCCGGCCCAGGTCCACGAATAGACCAGATTGCTGCCCTCGGGGTCATAGGCCGACACGGAAAAGACCTGGCTGGTGACCTCAGCCATGGAAAACGCGCCCGCAGGCGGCGTATTGGTGCTGATCACCGGAGGGAGGTTTCCATTGATGATGAAGTCAAACGTCCTGCGGGCGGCCACGCCCACCGCGTCCATGGCCACAAAGGTAATCCGGTTTGACGCGGCAGACGAGGACATTCCCGACACCAGGCCATTGCTCGAACAGGCCAGGCCGTCCGGCAGCTGCGAGGAGTCTGCCAGCAGCACCAGGGTGTAACCGGCGCCGCCGGCGATGCCCATGACGCGGCCCAGTCCCGCCGGGACATCAATCTGCCCGCCACCATCGTCCCCCCACGCCGCCAGCGTGCCGTCACGGCGCAGGGCCAGGCTGTGATACGTTCCCGCGGCCACGGCCACCACGTTGCTCAGGCCCGCCGGGACATCGGACTGCCTGCTGCCGTCAGCGCCCCAGGCCCGCACCGTGCCGTTGCTGCACAACGCGAGATTATGGAAGCCGCCGGCGGCGATGGCCACCACATTGCCCAGGTCGGGCGGCACCGTCACCTGCCCGCTGGCATTCGTCCCCCAGGCGACCACCGTGCCATTGCCGCACAAGGCCAGGCTGTGCGACCAGCCGGCGGCCACGGCCACCACATTGGTCAGGCCCGGCGGGACATTCGTCTGCCCGCCGGAATTGCCGCCCCAGGCCACGACCGTGCCGTTGCCGCGCAAGGCCAGGCCATGGGCGCTGCCGGCGGCGATGGCCACCACATTCGTCAACCCCGCCGGCGTGTTCGTCTGCCCGCTGCCGTTATTGCCCCAGGCCCGCAGCGTGCCATTGCTGCGCAAGGCCAGGCTGAAATAGCCGCCCGCGGCGACGGCCACCACATTGCTCAGGCCCGCCGGCACATCCGCCTGCCCGCTGATATCGCTGCCCCAGGCCCGCACGAACCCGCCACGGCCCAGCTCCAGGCTATGGTAGGCGCCGACGGCGATGGCGGTCATGTTCACCTTGCCGGCGGGCATGGCGGCGGTCACGATCTGCAGCACATGCGGCTGCACGGTGACATCCCATGTGGTATAGACATTATTAGACCACAGGTCATCCGACACATAGCATGTCAATTGATGGATCCCGGAATCCGTCCATGACGTGGTGCGCGTATAGGCGTTCGAATTGCCGCCGACCGGCAGCGCGTCCCACGTCCAGCGGTAGGTCAACGCCTTGGATTCGGGGTCATAGGCCCAGACCCGGAAGGCCAGGCTGGTGGCCTGGTCCATCACCACCGCGCCCGCAGGCGGCGAATTCGAAGTGATGACCGGCGCCAGGTTGGGACTGGGGTCAATCACCAGCTGAAACGTTTTATTGGTATTCTGGCCGATGGCGTCCCGGACCAGGATTTTTACCCCATTGGTACCGGGAGCCAGCGGGATGCCGGAGATCAGTCCATTGGTCGAACACAGGAGACCCGACGGCATCTGCGTGGATGTCTTGCGCAAGGCCAGGCTGTGGCTGCGGCCCGCGGCAATGGACATGACCTCACCGAGGCCCGCCGGCACATCGGCCTGCCCATACGCATCGGCCCCCCAGGCCACCACCGTGCCGTTGCTGCACAACGCCAGGCTGTGGGCCCCGCCCGCCGCAATCTTCACCACATTGGTCAAGCCGGAGGGCACATTGGTCTGGCCATAGGAGCCATCCCCCCACGCCACCACGGTCCCGTTGCCGCACAGCGCCAGACTGTGCCGTCCGCCGGCGGCCACGGCCTTCACGCCGCCCAGGCCGGACGGCACGTCAATCTGGCCATAGGTGTCATCGCCCACCGCGACGACCGTGCCGTCGTCCAGCAGCGCCAGGCTGTGGGTCCCGCCGGCGGCGATGGCCTTCACACCCGACCAACCCGACACATCAACCTGGCCATAGGTGTCATCGCCCCACGCGGCCACGGCCCCGCTGCCGCGCAGCGCCAGGCTGTGCCTGTCACCGGCGGCGATGGCCACCGCATTGGTCAAATCACCCGGCACATTGAGCTGGCCGTATTCATTATAGCCCCACACGGCGACCGATCCATCCGCGCGCAACGCCATGCTGTGTTTGTCGCCGGCGGCGATGGCGGTCGCGTTCGTCAAATCGCCCGGCACACTCGTCTGGCCATATTGGTAGCCACTGGCACCCCAGGCCACCACGGTGCCGTCCTCCTGCAGGGCGAGGCTGTGGGCCGTGCCCGCCGCGACGGCCACCACCGTCATCAGATCCGCCGGCACCGCGCCCTGTCCATAGCCGTTCCAGCCCCAGGCCGCCACGGTTCCGTCATTGCGCAGCGCCAGGGCGTGATAGCCGCCGGCCGCAATCGCGCCTGCATTGGTCAAATCCGGCGGCACGTCGATCTGGCCGGCCGAATCATCGCCCCACATGCTGACGACGCCAGAGCCATCCACCACCATGCTGTAATTCTGCCCGGCGGAAACGGCCGTGATCGTGCCCAAGCCCGAGGGGATATTGATCTGGCCATAGGTATTGTCACCCCATGCCGCGAGGGTGCCGTCATCCAGCAGCGCCAGGTTAAACGCGCCGCCCGTCGCAATCGCCTTCACGCCGGCCAGATCGGGAGGCACATCAACCTGGCCATAGGAGTCATCGCCCACGGCCACGACCGTGCCATCGTTGAGCAGCGCCAGGCTGTTGTCGCCACCGGCGGAGACCGCCTTCACATCCGACCAGCCCGACACATCCGTCTGGCCATAGGTGTCATCGCCCCACGCCACCACTGTGCCGTCGCCCAGCAGGGCGAGGCTGTGGTTCCCGCCCGCGGCAATCGCGGTCACATTCGTCAGGCCCGGCGGCACATCCGTCTGCCCATAGCCATCGGCGCCCCATGCCACCACCGTGCCGTTGCCGCACAGCGCCAGGCTGTGCGAACCGCCAGCCGCCACGGCGGTCACATTCGTCAGGCCCGACGGCACACCGGCCTGCCCATAGGCGTTGTCGCCCCAGGCCACGACCGTCTTGTTGCCCAGCAGGGCGAGGTTGTGCGAGCCGCCGGCGGCAAGGGCGGTCACGTTGCTCAGGCCCAGCGGCACATTCGTCTGCCCGCGCCAGTTCTCGCCGAAGGCGCTGAGCTGCGGCGCAACGCTCCATACATAAGGCGGCGTGCCGTTGGTGGCCTGCAGCTGCCGGGTGTAGGCGACCATCACCATGCCGGAGGGCAGCGGCGACGGGGTCGTGACCTGGAACGGCGACGGGCCGGCCATGGCGGACAGGCCGGACAGGGCCACGCCAAGCATCATGCAGATTTTCTTCATCATACTCCCTTCAAGACCTATGGCAACTTTTACCCCGTTACGCCGGATCAAGAGCCGGAATATTTCTCGCAAAGACGCAAAGGGCGCAGAGACATGTCCCGACACCGGAACGGTTTGCCTCGTTTTGTGCAACACAAAACGGTTTCCGAACGGCCTGCCGCATTCTGTCTTCCATCCGTGCCCGCTTGCGTCCGTGTAATCCGCCTCCCGACCGCACCGCATCGCCAAATCCGCACAGGCAGAATACTACTTGCAGAATTTTATGCCACAACCCAGCCGCCCGTCAAGAAGCGAAGCGCGCGAGAAGGTTTGAGGGTTAACTGGTTTGAGGGTTGACCGGTTTGGGAAAGAAGACATTTCACATGGATTAACAGGATGGACAGGATGGGATGGGAAAACTTCATGGTTTGATGGTTTTAGGGTTGAATGGTTCGGGGAAAAGCGCAGAGCGCAGGGGGCGGATGGGGAAAGGAAAGGTTTTGGGTTATGGGTTTTAGGGTTACCGGTTTAATGGTTTATTGGTTAACTGGTTTATTGGTTTGAGGGTTGAACGGTTCGGGGAAAAGAAACCACGGATGGGGAGAGGCAGAGCGCATGGCGCAGGGGCATGGATGGGCAGGATTACAGAGGAAAGAACATCAACTGCGAAACACGACAAAACTTCGAAAAAGGAGCGGAAAAAATGCATTGCATGGACCGGGCGCATGGTTTAGAAATAGGGCGTCATGCAACACGTCCGCAAACGGATATGGAACGACCTGGAAGGCGCGCAGGCGGTCTCCGCGGCGGGCCATTTTTTCCGGATCGCGATCGGCGTGCTGATCCTGCTCAATGCGCTGGTGGTGATGGAGGAGACGGTGCCCGGCATGCGGACGGGAATCCGCGACGCCTTCAAGATCTTCGATGAGTTCTCGATCGGGGTGTTCACGGTGGAGTACCTGCTGCGGGCCTGGTCCTGCGGCGCGGACGAACGGTTCAGCCATCCCGTCACGGGCCGCCTGCGGTTCATGGCCACGCCGCTGATGCTGATCGACCTGCTGGTGATCCTGCCGTTCTTCCTGCCCTTCGCGCATTTCGACCTGCGGTTCATCCGGCTGGTCCGGATGGTGCGCATCTTCCGGATGGCGCGGATGATCCGCTACTCCTCATCGCTGCGCCTGTTCATCAAGATCCTGGCCGACAAGAAGGAGGAGCTGGTGCTGTGCTTCGGGACGATCATCATGATCCTGCCGGTCAGCGCCACGGTGATGTATTATGCGGAGCGCGCGGCGCAGCCCGACAAGTTCTCGAGCATCCCGGCGGCGATGTGGTGGGCGGTCATGACGCTGACCACGGTGGGCTACGGGGACATCTACCCGGTGACGTATGCGGGGAAAATCGTGGCCTCCGTCACCGCCATCCTGGGCACGGCGGTCTTCGCGCTGCCGGCCGCCATCCTGGCCGTGGGCTTCATCCAGGAGTTCCAGCAGCACAAACCCCACCACACCTGCCCGCACTGCGGCAAGCCGCTGTAAGAGAGAAGACAGAAGACAGCAGCAAGGGTTCGGGGTTCAGGAAAAAGCAGAACCGGAACTTCCCGCTGATCACCCCGCGTCGCTCGGAAGCTATGCTGGGTACAGCACGATGAACACAGATGGGGAGATGCAGAGCGCATGGCGCAGGGCGCAGGGACATGGGTGGGGAGGATGGGAAGGATCGTGGATTGAGGGCAGGCGAAGATTTATTTTGCCGGCAACAATGCATTGATCTGACGAAGCAAAGGCGGAAAGTCCGCTGTCACGATGGTCCAAAGGATGTCGTAGTCCACGGCGTCATAACCATGAATCAAGCGGTTGCGCGTGCCAATGATCTCCCGCCACGGAAGCCCGGAGTGCGCCGCCTGCATGGGTTCGGAAACCCGTGTCGCCGCTTCGCAGACAATCTCCACCAGCTTCAACAGGGCGAGGAAGAACACGCGGTCGGACTCAAGGTCCGCACGCGTCCGGCCCCCGGCAAGGGCAACAGCCTCCTCGATATGGTCGGACATCTGCCGGAGCGTGATGCTGTCGTCATGCCGCGACATAGAGAGGCTCCGCTTCGTGAAGGACCTCGTCCCGGAAGTGCTTGCTCAAGCTGCCGGGGGTGTTCAAGTCCACCTTGCGTCCGAAAATGGCCGACAGCTCGTCCTGCATCCGGATGAAGGCCAGGCCGACCCGGACGCCGGGCTGGAACTCGACCAGCAGGTCAAGGTCGCTCCCGGGGCGGAAGTCATCGCGGAGAACGGACCCGAACAGCGCCAGCCGGCGAATGCCATTGGCGCGGCAGAATGCCTCAATCCGCTCCCGTGGAATATCGATGCCGTGCCGTGTCATGGTGTCCATCTCCTGTTCCGCCGCCTTGCCGGGAATACTCCCGCAACCATGAGCAATACCTTCCCACGCCCTGCGCCAGACGTCAACAGGGAAAATCATGCAGAAAGTTTCAGGGTTAAAGGTTTACCGGTTTAATGGTTTGATGGTTTATGGGTTCGGGGAAGAAGGAAGAAACCACGGATAAGACGGATAGCACGGATGGGGGGAGGCAGAGCGCATGGCACATGGCGCATGGGGCAGAAAGAAGAACCGCCCGCTGATCACACCGATGGGGAGAAGATGCAGGGCGCAGAGAGACGGATGGAAGCGCTTTAACTACGAAATTCGCGAAACCACGCGAAAGACTGCGGAAGCGTTTTCACGCCAAGCCCGCCAAGTTTCACCCGCTCTTTCTGAAACTCCTGAATTCTGTCTCCTGGCTCCCGCACGCCGCCCTAGCGCACGGTGCGGACGCGGTAAAAGAGCTGCGTGGCGGACGGGTCGATGGTGACGCTGTTGCTCACGGCGACGGAGGTGGGCGGCAGGTTGGTGAACAGCCGCTGCCACACCGTGCTGGTCGCGGAATCGCCCTGCTCCAGATACTGCACCACGGAGGTGCCGCCCAGCCACTGCACATCCACCTTGCCCGCGCCCGGCCGGATGGCGGTCAGGCGCAGGCAGGAGTCGCCGTTGGTGGGGATGGTGTCCGAGAGATATTCCTGCCAGGCCGGCTCCATGTCTTTATCCGTGTCATTGGTGGCCGCCTGTTCAAAATTGCTGCTCCAGCCGTACTGCGCCAGCCACCACAACGGCGTCTGCGTGTTCAGCGTCAGGCTCGCCGCGAAATTGGCCGAGACCGCCTTCGGCTGGTCCATGGGCACGCTCAGCGGATTCGTCACCGCCACGCCGCCCGGCACGTCGCCGCTCCAGTTGGTGAAGTGGTAATAGGGGTCCGCGCTGGCCGTGACCGTGGCGCTGCTGCCGGCATCATACCAGCCATTGGTGACGCTGACCGCGCCATTGCCCGCCACCGACGCCGTGAAAAGGTGCTGCGTGGTGAACTGCGCCAGATAGTTCGTGGCGGCCGGGTTGGTCACGCTGTGGGTCTGCGCGCCGCCGTCCGACCAGGCGGCAAACGCATACCGCGTGCCGGCGGCGCCGGGCTGCGGATCCGGCACGCCGATCACATGCGCGTCGCTGTTCGTCCAGATGACCGACTGCGGCGCGGTGTTCGTGACGCCGTCCACGACCACGAGCAGGCCGGCCGGCGCGGTGGCCAGCCACACGCCGCGGCCCTGGGCCGGACTCACATATTCATACGCGCCCAAGTCGCCGGCGCCGAGCGTGCGGGGATTGCCGTCCAGGTCGTCAACCGGCATGTCAACGGGGTTGGCCATGCCGATGCACGGGCTGCCCGCCTGCAGGTGCAGGTCGCCGGAACCGGCCGCGACGAACAGCGGATTCGTGCTGATATTATTGGCATCCACGCCGCTCTGGGGCGGATTGAACGTGCCGTTCACGTCTGAGAAGGCCACGCTCATCAGCGTGGCGAAATTGCTGTCGCCGGGGTTGGCCAGCGGGCTCTTGACCCAGATGCCGCCGCCGTGGTCGCCGCTGTCCCAGAAGATGCAGTTCTTGGCATAGCCCTCCGCCGCGCCGGACAGATAGAGTGCCTTGCCCAGCAGCGCATCGTTCCCGGCAAACGAGCAGCTGACCATGGTGACGGGCTGGTCATAGAGCGCGATGGCGCCGCCGCAGGAGTCGCCGGAGGTGATGGAATTCCTGAAAAACACGCTGTTCTCAAAGCGCGGGCTGGAACTGCGCACATAGACCGCGCCGCCGCGGGTCACGGCGGTGTTGTCCCTGAAGATGCACTTGCTGACCAGGCAGTCGGACTGGATGTAAACCGCGCCGCCGCGGCTTGCCGTGTTGTTGTCGAACACGCAGCGCCGGACCACGACGTTGGCGCCGCCGATGATGCCCATGCCGCCGCCATAGCCGGTATTGTTGCACCCCTGGACAATGGTGAAGCCGTCCAGGACCGCATTGGTGACCTGACTGGCGAGCACCACCTGCAGGGTGTTGGCGGCGGTCACCTGCCCGTCATTGTCGATGTCGCCGCTGAGCACGGTCGGATTGCTGGTCCACCGGCGCTGGGACAGGAGCGATTCCGTGCCGGCGAAGCCGCCGTAGAGCTCCACATCCGACTTCAAGACAAAGGAGACCGTGCGGTTGGTGCCCAGCACCGGCTTGTAGGTGCCCGTGGCCACCCAGATTTGCTGGCCGGCCGCCGCCTGCGCCAGCGCGTTGGTCAGCGTCCGGTAGGCGGTGGCCCAGGTGGCGCCGTTCTCGCCGCCGGTGGCCCGTGCATCCACGAACCGGACCGCCATGAAGGTGGCGATCGCCCGTTTCGCCTGGTCCATGGTCACCGTGATATCGGGGTCGGCACCAATGTAGTCGCCCGACCACCCGGCGAATGCATACCCCGGACTGGCCAGCGCCGACGCCGGGAAAACCGTGCCGCTGTCATACCAGCCGGGCAAGGGCGTGACGGTGCCGCCCGGCGCCGAATTGACCGAGGGGAGCCATTGATACTGCGCCTTGAACTCCGAGGTGATGACCGAATCCACCGCGGCGGTGACGGAATGCGAATGCGTGCCGCCATCCGACCAGCCCTGCCACAGGAAGCGCCCGCCGGCCGCGCCCACCGGCTGCGCGGGGTCCACCACCGCGATGGTGTGGACGGTGTTGGAGGCCCAGCTGAAGGACCAGATGTTGGTGATGGTGACGCCGTCCACCACCATGGTCAGGCCGGCCTGCGGCGCGCTCCGGATGGTGTACGCCTTGCCGGCCGCCTGGAAATTGGCGACCACGCTGCACGCGCCGGTCATGGCCACGCCGAGGTTCGTGGCGGCGCCCAGGACCTCGCCCGACCCGGCGCGCGTCCAATTGACAAAAGTCCAGCCCGGCAGCGGCGCGGCGGTGGCGGTGAAATCCGCGCCGTGGTCAACCCAGGCGCCGGCGGGGGCCACCGTGCCCGCGCCCGCCTCAGGGTTCATGGCCGCGGTCCACAGGTACTGGGTCGTGAACACGGCCGTGTAGTTCGTGCTGGCGTTGATGGTGATGTCGTGCGACTGCGCGCCGCCGTCCGACCAGGCGGCAAACACATACTGCGTGCCGTCACCGCCGGGCTGCGGGCCGGGCGCATCCACCGTGTAGACCGAGCCGGGCGAGCAGGACCGCGCCTGCGGCGCGGTGTTGGTGACGCCGCTGACCACGACGGAGAGGCCGGCGGGCAGCGTCGCGACCGTGATGCCGACGGGCACGGCATACTCGATGGCGCCGATATCCGGCGCGGCGCCCCGGTAGGATTCGTCATCCACGCCGGGGACCACCACCCCCGCATCAATGGCCGGGCTGCCGGCGCTGAGCCCGAAGTCGCCATAGGCCGGCCCGAGATAATTTGGCGCCGCGACCACCGCGTTGGTCAGGAACTGGATGTCCGCCAGGCCTGAGGTGGCGACCGACGCCTGCGTCCAGTAATCCTTGGTGGCGCCGTAGTCCTGGTGGTAGAAAGGCCCGCCCTCCTGCCACACGATGTCGCGGCTCATTATCACCGGCGAGAGCGGCACCGCGCGGTACACGTTCCAGCCGCCGTAGGTGCCGTACCAGATGTTGTTAGCCATGACCAGCTTGCGCCACTGCGCATGCAGGACCTTGAAGCCCGGGGTGTCGGCCACCGGCGTCCAGCAGGTGTTGTGGTAGAAGAAGGCATAGGCGGTGGTCCCGTAGTCGTCGCCGCCGTTGGTCTTGACCGGGAACCCCGTGAACTTGTCGATGGACGCGGCGGTGGAATCGCCGTGGTGCCCGAGGATGTTGTAGAGCACATACGTGGGCCCGTCCACGGCCTGGGCGATGGAAATCCCGGTCAGGTAGTGCTGCATCGTGTTGCGGAAGATGCGGACGTTGCGCGCGAAGCCGTCCACCTCGATCAGGTCGTCGAGCACGCGGACCACGGTGTTGCTGTAAAAATCGCTTTCGCTGGTGACCGGCACGGGCGCCTGGCTGGCCGGGCTGATGTGCATGCCGTCGAACAGCCCGTTGATCCGGTTGTTGCGGAAGACCAGCCCGCGGCCGTCATAAGGCGCATACACATTCACCGCGCCGGTCTCGATCTTGCCGTGATAGAGGTAGCCGTCGTCGCCCTTGGGCAGGAAGCCCCAGCGCGTGCAGTCGTCGGTGAACTCGCACCCCTCTACCAGCAGGCGGCTGCTGGCCCGCTTCAGGCCGATGGGGGTGTTGACGTACTGGAAGCTGCAGTTGCGGATGATGACATCGTCCGAGTCGTCGACATAGATGCCCTTGCCATCATAGAAACGGAAGGCCAGCCCCTCATAGACGATGTTGTGGTTCTGCCAGTGCTCGATGGCGGTGTCGCGGACGGAGACCCGCATCTCGACATCGCCGCCGGGCTTGAAAGCGGGACAGTAGATGGTGAGCGTGGTGCCGGAGCATTGGAAGGCGCCGGTGATATTGTATCTGGCGAAGGTCTTCGACGCCACGCCCGAGTATTTGCCCATCAGCTCGCCCAGGGTGGCGACGGGATAGCAGCGGTACGTCGTGCCGGTCAGCTTGTTGCGGAAGCACACCAGCCAGGTCTGCCCTTCAAACGGCCGCGAATAATAGCCGCCGCCCAGGTCAGTCCAGCCGCTCTGGAACATGGACTCGTCCGAGCCGTCCATGACCACGGTCTCGCCCGGCGCGGCCGTGACCACCACGGCCGGGCCGTTGGAGGCGACGCCGGGCGGAGGATTGGATGCGCTCTCGTAGTACACGCCGCCATGCATGATGATGTGCGTGCCCGCCAGCACCGTGTTGGTGAACGCCTGGCCGAGCGTGCGCAGCGGCTGCGCCTCGGTGCCGGGGTTGGTGTCCAGCCCGTTGGTGGCCACATGGATCGTGGCCAGCGGCGCGGCCACCGGGCCCGGCTCGGGCCGGGTGCTGCCGGAGAACGCTTTTTCAGACACCATCACCCCGCCGGTGTTGTAGAAAAAGGCGCGGAACGTGTAGTTCGAGCCGGGCTGCAGGTCGAACACCGAGGAGGCATAGGCGTTCAAGGAGCCCACCTGCACGGGATCGAGCAGGCGGCGGTCGCCCGTGGACCGCACCTGGAACACCTGCACCGTGCCGATCGTGGACGGCGTATACCCCGCGGGCACGCCGAGCGCCACGCCCATGGTGATGAAGTTGCCGTAGGCCTCGGCGGTGAAGGCTGCGCCGGCCACGCTGAAGTTGGCCGACACGCCGACCGCGCGGTCCATGGTGACCGCGAGGTTGGAGCTGCTGCCCGTGAGCGTGCCCATCCAGTCCGTGAACTGGCGGCCGGCGGCCGCCGAAGCGGTGGCGGTGAACGCGCTGCCGGCATCATACCACACCCCGCCGGCCGGCAGGACGGATCCTCCGCTTGCCGGGTTCGCGGACGCGGTCCACAGGTACTGCGTCTTGAAAGCCGCCGTGTACGTGGCATCCCCGGCCGCAGTGATGATGTTCGTCCGCGCCCCGCCGTTGCTCCAGCCCTGCCACACCAGCTGCGTTCCCGCATTGACGAGCTGCGGCGACGGCGCGCTGATTGTGTGCGCGGTGCCGTTGGTCCAGACAAACGCGCACGGCGTGGCGTTGGTGGCGCCGTCAACCACCACCTTCAGGCCGACCGGCGTGGTCGCGAAGGCGACCACGCTGGTCGCCACCGCCGGACCCGCCCCGCTGCGCTCGATAAAGAACTCGTCAAAGTTGCTGGACACCCCGGTGGCGATGGTCGTGCGGACCACCTTGAACGTGGCGCGCCATTTCCGGTTGGTGGTGTTGAAGGACACATCCACATCGCGGTAGCTGACGTAAGCCGCGCTGCCGGCCCAGCTGTAAAAATAGGTCTCATAGTAAGGCGCGGCGCCATTGCTGGCGATGGACATCCACGACTGCCATCCAGTCCTCCCATCGACACTTTCCTTGCTGTTGCCGTTCACCATGTAATTCAGGTTGGCCTCGTCCTGCCACGCCAGCGCATTGGTCAGCCCGCCGACATAGTTGGTCTGGTATCCGGCCGGGCCGGTCACGCAGCGCTCGACCATGTGGTCGTGCCCGCTGAAGAACGCATCCACGCCATACTTCCGGAACACCGGATCCAGCACGCGCACCTCGTAACCGCGCTGCCCATCAACGTTCTGGCTTTTCGGCGCGCCATGGAGGCCGCGCGTGTAGAGCGATACGTGGCTGGCCACAAAGGTGAACGCGGCGGTCTGCTGCGCATAGGCCAGCTGGTTGGTCATCCACTGGTACTGCTCGCTGCCCGGCTCCCAGTCCGGCGTGTCACCATCTGCAAGGGCATCATGATTATCCAACGCATCGGCCGAGGTGTTGTTGAGGTCAAGCACGAGAAAACAGCAGGGGCCGCTCCAGAAGGAGTAATAGCGTTCATTCCAGTTGGCGTTGGTGCTGCCGTTGGCCGGGTTGTCACACACGGCTTTATACCGCGCCATCGAGGTGGTCAAGTTGCCGCCCGGATAGCCAACGGGTTGAGAAGAACCCAAATAGCGGAAAATCTCGTGGTTACCCACAGTCATGTACACCGGAATCCGGCTGCCTGCGCCGGTGCCGACCTGCGTGCCACCGGAACACAAAACATCCCCCAGAAACGCCTTCCAATGCTGGTCATCCGCCGCCGTGGTGGAGGCGCTGCTGAATTCCACCTGGTCGCCCGCATAGAGGATGAGCTGCGCGCCATTGGCAAGGGCATTGCTGACGCTGACCCTGTTGATGGCAAGCAACGAGGTGACGGTGGTCGGCTGGCCGTCAGCCATCATGGCAAAGTGCGTGTTGGCGGTCCGGCCGGGCGCGGGATGGAAGATGGCGATGGAGCTGGTGGAGATGTTTGAATTGCTGACGCAGTACACGCGATAGCTGTACGCCTGGTCCGCTGTCAATCCCGTCAGCCGCGCCGACTGCTTGAAACGGTAGGCATAGGCACTGAAAGAGCTTTCCTCGGTTTCCGTGGCAGCCTGGACGTTCACCAGCGTGCCGGTGCCATACTCCACGCGGCTGGTCTGCCCGGCGGCTGAGCCGTCCAGCCACCAGATCACGGTCATGGCGTTGGTGGCGGCATTTTGAAGATAAGGCCCCATGACAATGGCGCCGTAGCCGGATGTTGCCAGCATCAGGCCGGACAACACCCCGCCCATCACAACTTTGCGTGAAAACGCCGTAATTGACATAAAATTAACCATTTAATTCAAGAGCCTCAGGCACCCTGCCGCCACATTTTTAAAAGCATAAATTAGACCACAAATGGAGGTGGATGTCGAGACATGATCATAAATAAAGGCGGCTGTTCGAAAAGGTCGCGGCAACCATCGACAGAAGCGCAGCAGGCACGTAGCGCCTGCTGTACCTGGGCGAAGTACAGCGGGAGCTATGCACCCGCTGCCGCATGAAGACGGGGCGAGGCGTCTGCTTGAACATGCAAACACCCATCGCCGGCCAGCGCCCGGACGCAAAACCCGGGAAAGAACGGTCGGGACGGAGCCCGACCCTCCATAAAAATTAGCAACGTCATGAGTTTTACACTGGAGGGACGGCCTCTGTGCCGTCCGTGGCAAAGGTGACACGAGGTCACGGGGATCACCCCTGAACCCTTTTCGCAACCCAGGCATTCAGAATTCAGGAGTCAGAATCCAGTATGCAATACAGAAGAAGAAGCCATCTAAGAACCCGACCCTGAATTCTGACTACTGTCTTCTGTCTCCTGACTGCCCCCGGCTACGTCCCCTCCAGCGCCTCGTGGACCTTGGCGGCCAGCGATTTGATGTCGAAGGGCTTCTGGATGAAATACACCCCCTCATCCATAACGCCATGTCGGGCGATCACGTCGGCCGTATAGCCCGACATGAACAGGCGCTTGATGTGTGGACACAGGGCCAGCAGGGTTTCGGCCAGGTCCAGGCCATTCATCTCGGGCATGATGACATCGGTCATCAGCAGGTGGATCTTGCCGGCGTGCTCCCGGGCCAGGCGGATGGCCTCACGCGGGGTGCTTGCGGCCAGCACGGTGTAGCCCTGTTTTTCGAGCATGATGGCGGCCATCTTCAGGATGGACGGCTCGTCCTCGACCAGCAGGATGGTGCCGGTGCCGCGCGCGTCCGGCTGCGCCGGAGCCGCCTGCGGCAGCTCCGCGGCCCCGCCCGCATGACGGGGCAGATAGATGTTGAACGTCGCCCCCCTGCCCGGCTCGCTGTCGGCATAGATGAAGCCGTTGTTCTGCTTGACGGCGCCGTACACCGTGGCCAGCCCCAGCCCGGTGCCCTTGCCCAGGTCCTTGGTGGTGAAGAACGGCTCGAAAAGATGCGACAGCGTTTCCTTGTCCATGCCGACGCCGGTGTCGCCCACCGTGAGCCGCACATAATCCCCCGGCACAAAGCCCGCATGATCGGCGCAGTATTCCCCGCCAAAGGTGTGGTTGCCCGTTTCGATGAAGACCTTGCCGACGCCGGCGATGGCATCCCGCGCGTTGACGCACAGGTTGGTCAGGATCTGGTCGAGCTGGGAGGTATCCATCTTGACGGGCCACAGGTCCGCCCCCGGCTGCCAGCCGAGCTGGATATTCTCGCCGATGAGCCGCCGCAGCATATTGAGCAGGCCCGCCACGGTTTCGTTCAGGTCCAGCACTTTGGGCGCAATGGCCTGCCTGCGGGCAAAGGCCAGCAGCTGCCGGGTGAGGTCGGCGGAGCGCTCGGCGGCGGTGCGGATCTCCACCAGGTCATCATGGAGCGGCCGGACCGGGTCCACCTGCGCGAGCGCCAGCTCCGCATGCCCGATGATCACCCCCAGCATGTTGTTGAAGTCGTGGGCCACGCCGCCCGCCAACCGGCCCACGGACTCCATCTTATGGGCCTGGCGGAGCTGGTCCTCGAGCTCGGCCTCGCGGGTGACATCGCGCTTGACGGCGACGTAGTTGACGATCTTTCCCGCGGCGTCGCGCACAGGCGAGATGGACGCCTCCTCCTCGTAAAGCGTGCCGTCCTTGCGCTTGTTGGTGAAGCGGCCGGTCCACACATTCCCCGCGGTCAGCGCCGCCCACATCTGCCGGTAGAACTCCGCATCGTGTCGACCGCTCTTGAGGATGCGCGGATTCCGGCCGACCGCCTCCTCGGGGGCGTATCCGGTGATCTTCGTGAACGCCGGGTTGGCGTAGAGGATGGTGGCGTCGGCGTCGGTGATCACGACGGCTTCGGCGGCCTGCCCGACCGCGGCCGCCAGCCGTTCGCGTTCGACCTCCGCCCGCTTGCGCTCCGTCATTTCAATGCCCATGATCATCAGATAGGGCTTGCCGGCCAGGTACACATTGTCCACGGAGATGAGCATGGCGCCAGTTGCGCCGCCCTTCGCGTTGATGTCCGCTTCAAAGTTGCGCACGCGCCCCTGCGCGGCGAGCAGCGCCTTCATCTTTTCGCGGTCGGCGGGGCGCTTCCATAAATTGAGCTCCCGGAACGTGTGGCCGATGACCTCGGCGCGGGTGTAGCCCGTCACGTCCAGGAAAGCCTGATTGACCTCCACCCACTTTTCCGAGCCCGGGTCGGTGATGCTGCAGGGAATGGGGCTGGAGTGGAAGGTGGCGGAAAAAAGCGCCTCGCTGTCCCGCAGCTTCTCCACCGCCTTCCTGTGTTCGGTGATGTCGCGGATGTTGCACTGGATCACTTTCCGGCGGTCCACCAGATAGACGTTGCTGACGAACTCCACCTCGATCCGCCGCCCGTCGGCGGTTTCCAGCGGCTTGTCTTCATAGCGGATGTATTCCTTCCGCTGCAGTTCCGCGAAGTTGGCCTCGTTGGCGACGATGTCCCTGAAGAAGCCCAGCTCCCAGACCGCCTTGCCGAGGAAGGCCTCGCGCGAAAAACCCAGCAACTGGACCAGGAACGGATTCACGTCCACGACCATCCCGGTCCCGGCATCGAGGATCAGGATGCCGTCCTTGGCCGACTCGAAGAGCCGGCGGTAGCGGACCTCCGACGCGATGAACGCCGCTTCCGCCTGCCTGCGGCCGGTGATGTCGCGGAACAACCACACCCGCCCCGTAACCCGCCCGTCCATCACCATCGGGGTGGAGGCACGCTCAAACACACGGCCATCCTTGAAGGCCAGGGTGTCCATGTCCACGGCGTCCGACTTGTAGAGCAGCTGCACCTTCTCCATGAACGCGCCGGGATCGGACAGCTGCGCCAGCACGAAGTCCAGCAGCGCCCGGTCATCGCCGCCCGCCATGAGCGCCGGCGGAATCCGCCACAGCTCGGCAAACTTGCGGTTGGCTTTGACCACCTTCCCCTTGTCATCCACGGCCAGGATCCCGTCCGCGGTGGATTCAAGGATGGCCAGGAGCTCGCTCTCGCGCTCCTGCAGCAGCGCCTGCGCCCGCACGCGCTCGGTCACATCGATGAAGGTCCCGGCAAATTTGCCCGGTTCGGGGCAATAGGCGGTCCCCTCAAAATATCTCTGGTTGCGATCCGAGTAGTTTTCAAAATACACGGACTTGCCGGTGAGCGCGACGGGGCCGAAAATCCCCAGCCACTTGGCCAGTTCCGCGGGCGGCAGGATCTCGCCGGCGCGCCGGCCGACCACATCCGCGCGCTTTACCTTCATCAGCCGCGCGAACGCATCATTGACTTCAAGCGTGACATAATCCACCGGCCGGCCCGACCCGTCGCAGATGATCTGGTGCAGGGCACAGCCGATTGACATCTCGGAAAACAGGCGGCGGTATTTCTCCTCGTTCGCCCGCAGCGCAACCTGCTGGGCGGCGATGCCCGCATCGGTGCGGCGGAGCAGGGCATAGATGAAGCCCAGCAGCAGCGCCAGCAGCACCCCGCCGGCCGTTCCGCACAGGATCAGCAGGCGCGCAAAGGCCGCCTTTTCGGCGGTGATGTCGCGCAGGATCAGCAGGTCGCCGACCTCCCGGCCCGAGGCGTCCGGCAGGGGCGCCGCGGCGACCCGCCACGCTTTCCCGCCGGAAACGATCTCCCGGTCCGTCTCGCCATGGACGTGCGCGCCCGCCAGCTGGTCGGCCCATTGCGCGAAGGCGTCGGGCAGGCGGCCCTGCGAGGCGTAGATCATCACGCTCCCGGGCAGGCGATCCCAGTCGGCATCCCGCCCGAGCAGGCGCATGCCGGGTTCCCAGCTCCGCCGGCTCAAAAAGTCCTTGCGGACCACCACGGCCAGCTGGACGCCGGGCCGGGGTTTCAAGGCCCGCAGCACATCCTCGATCTCCTTGCCCAGCTCCACATAGCCGACGAGCCGGCCGCTTTCGAAAACCGGCTTCACCACCCGCAGGGTGAAGGTGCCCATCGGCCCCAGATTGATGCCGGAGGCGGTCCTGCCGGTCCGCTCGGCCTCGCGGGCCGCGAAGCGGTCGATCCGGTCGCCGCGGTTCCCCGGATTCTCGACGCGCAGGAGGCAGACGCGGTTGGTGTCAAAAAAACAGAAATGCGTGAGCTGGTTCTCCCGGTGCAGCACATCGAAAACAGGCCGCCAGGCGGCCAGGAGGCGGTCGGAGGCGCCCTCGCGCAGGGACTGGCGCACCGCGGCGTCGGCGGTGATGGGCAGCAGGGTGGCGGCCAGGCCGGCCGACTGCTGCTCCAGGACCGCGTGCAGTTCGTCGGCAACATGGGCCATATCGATGGTGATCTCCCCGGCCATCTGCTGCCGGTGCTGGCGCCACAGCAGCAGCCCCGCGCCCACGAACAGCAGGACCACCATGGCCGACAGGGAGGGCAGCAGGCGCCGCAGCACCGGCCTGGGCGAGGCGCCGACGCGGCGGGTGGCGGCAAAGGCGGCGGCCAGGCCGATGAGCAGCACCAGCATCAGACCCGCGGCCGGTGACGCCCGGGCGGCCACATCCCATTTCCAGGCGCGGGCATCGACATCCATGCCCAGCACGGCGGCCACCTTGCCGCTGTCCGGATCGGTGATCGGGACCAGCGCCGAGACCCATATGCCCCAGCGGTCGGGGTCCGGGCCGGCGACGGACACTTCCCCGGTGTCGAACATGCGGTGGTCATTGGCCGTGGCCTCCTCATAGGCCTGCCCGGGCGGGGAATAGTCCTTTGAACCGGCCGGCTCGCTGTCCACGAAGAAGAACACCGTGCCATCGGCCCTGCGGCCCATGAGATAGACAAACCGGCATTGCGGGTCGGCGGAGCGGATGGCGACGAACTGTTCCTTCAGCCGCAGGTAGTCGGGTGAGCCGAGGTCCGCCGCAGTGCCCGCGAGCGCCTGGACGTGCTTGAAATCCATGGCCTGCGCCACCAGCTGCGCCTGCTGGACCAGGCTGTTGCGCATGTCGTGGTCGGCCCGCGCCACGGTCCACCAGACAAACAGGGCGCCGGCGATGAAGAGGGCCGGGAGCCATGCCGCCGGGGCCCTTCTTATCCCGTCGGGAGAAACATGCCGCCCCGCTTCCATATCTGGCCCCCCGCCCGCTCCGGACGTATGCACGTTGTCGTTTGTGTCTGGTGCCATGATGCAGAATTATTGCGCCGCATGCGCGCCCTGTCGAGCCTTGACGGCGTGTTGCCCAAATCACTTTTCACCTCAAGAACAGTAGCCAAGTAACCCACATTTGGTAAACTGCGGCAACCTCAGGAGGGCGCCGACAATGATGGGGACCAACCAGCCGCAGAAAAACCTATTCAACTACCAGATTGACCTGGATAAACGCGTCCGCAGCGACCACCCGTTGCGGCAGATTGCCGGCACGGTGGACTTCACCTTTGTCCGGGCGGCGGTAGCCAGCAGCTATGGTTATAACGGGAATGTGTCGGTGGACCCGACGGTGGTGATGAAGATGATGTTCCTGCTGTTTTACGACGATGTGGCCAGCGAACGGGAACTGATGAGGATCATCCCGGAACGCTTGGACTACCTGTGGTTTTTGGGATACGGGCTGGATGATGAAATTCCCAACCACAGCGTCTTGTCAAAGGCGCGCAACCGCTGGGGCGTGGAGGTTTTTGAGCAGCTGTTTG
>Ga0118677_10004793_pt1 | contig 24263 bp, 15 predicted proteins | sample AliMusrvi5mmetaG_FD_86154 | JGI IMG/M metagenome (GOLD analysis project Ga0118677, IMG submission 86154)
GCGCTGGAAATTAAACTACATCAACATGGATGTGCCCCAAAATTCACTTGAATATGTTCCCCAATACTTGAAAAATCTGTTAAGATGAGATCTGACTCTATTTGCTTAAGGTTCGCATACGCAGATGGTTAGTTCGATCATGGTAGTTATTTCACTACGAGCCGATTCGTTGTGTAGAGCAATATGTACATTAGTAAACACCCGATTATCTCCACAGGAGGATTCGTATGATTCCCTGGTATCGCTTGGTTAGCGTCACTTGTTGCCTGCTTTTTGCTCTGGGGTTGCTGATAGCACAAGCTCCAGCTCCGGTGTCAGACACTGTGCTCATTCAACGCGAAAAAGACGCGCAGGATTTATTCGATCAAGGCGAAGGCTGTATGAAAGTCGCTTCGTATGACAAAGCTGTTGAAGACTTCCGCAATGTACTAAAACGCTTCCCTGATACGCAGGTGCGGTATTTCGCACAATTTCGCCTTGCGGATGCATTTGTCGCTCAGAAAAATGAGAAGGAAGCTATCACGTTGTTAGAGAGCGTGGTTAAAGAGCAGTCTGTCAAATGGTCACCGCAAGCGCTGGCGAAAATCGGTGAATTTTACACTGCATCGAGTAAGTATTCCGAAGCATTTAACTCATATCGGCAAATTATTCTTGATTATCCAGATAGCCCAATGGTCGATCATGCGCATTTCGCCATTGGCGTCACGCACTTTAAACTCGGGCATTACGAACTCGCAGCCGCCGAACTCGATAAGGTCGGTATCGCGTATGCGTCCAACAATCGGAACTTGCAACACGTATCTCCCGGAGCGCCACTCTATCTCCGTATAGTCGATCCCAACATGGTCGCCAATGAGAAAACGTCCGTTACGGCAAAAATCACCTCCTCATCTGGCGATGAGGAAGCCGTCAACCTTGTGCCAGATGCCGTGGGAAGTGATCATTTCGGCGTGACAATCATGACGGAATTGGGACTACCGAAGAAAGGTGATGGAATTCTGCAAATGACGGGGCATGATACCGCGACCCTAACCTATATGAGTCGCTATATTGGCGGCGGTGCGGTCGAGAAGAAAGTTATCGCAACAGTTGCCTCAAATGCCCAAGTGTTGGTACGTGATTCCGGCGGACATGAGGTGACCGGGGTTGTACTGGGTGACAAATTTATTATAGAAGTCAATGATCCCGCTGCCGATCTGACCGATGCACCTGATACTGTCGTGGTCACGCTCACGACGAAAAAAAAGGACAAGGAACAATTGACCTTGACCGAAACTGGGAATCATACCGGAATCTTTCAGGGAGCGATCTCAACCGCACAGGGGGATCCTAAACTTGATTCTGGTATACTGGAAACCAATGCGGATCTCGTTGACGGATCGGTGGTAATCTATAACGATTCCATCACAATTTCTTATGAGGACAAGTTATTTCTGGGATTTGACATTGGGGCTGGAAGGGCAAATTTCGCATCAACGCTTCCTATGGATACGACTACCTCTGGTTCGTGGCGCGGTGTGTACGGTACTGAAGGATATCGAATTATCGATAACGATACCACCGGTAACAACCCGAATCTCGCGAGTGGAACCCATGGTACGGCCACCGTCAAATTTCCGGACTACTTGTTGGGCACACCGAGTCCTTTGACGGTGACTAATGCAAGTGACCATGTCTGGGAAAATCCTTCTACCGATAAACGTGCTCTCGAATTAAATCTTGACGGTGCAGGGCGTTTGCTAGATTGTTGGTACAATACTACCCCATGGGCTATCGAAATGCGAGTGAAAGGTACGCACCAACTTGCGATTTACTGTTAAAACCACCAATTATTAAGGATATCAATAAAATTGTAAATAATTGCCTGGAAAATATGTAGTCAATTTTCACTTGAATAAATTTAGATTATCTTGCTTATATTTAGATCCTTGATTCTCGCGGAACCCTCTTTCTCTGACAGATCATTGTTATTTATGAGATCACTTGTTCGCAGATCCTCCACGGCTAAAAACATGAACCCCTGAGCCGATGTTTTCGACATAGATGTAGTTTCCTTCAACATCGCCTTGTTTATCTGTGCCATCAACCCTGATCAGATTTCCTTTGATCCCGCAGTCGGGAACATACACATTTGCCGTCATGTTAACAGGAAGAGTAATGGTCATTTTGAACCGATCATTCGTTTTATTCCAGCTGATGATAATGTCACCCCTATCGGTTGGAAGTACCCCCCTTGCACTGGCAAGTTTGCCGTCAAACTCTAAAGGTTGTATTTTAATCAGTTCGTGCTGTGGTTTTAATGCCTGAATTCCGAGCATATATTGTTGCATACCTAATAATCCAACCGCTCCCCAAGGGTGCGACATGCTTTGATTATCCTTGAACGGATCCCACGATTCCCAGGTAACTGTCCCTCCCAGCAAAATGGTTTTCGCCCAGCCATCCCATAAGGTATTGGTATATAAATCAACCATATGAGCACCCTGATCGCCCTTTCCAAGGGCTTCGGGTAACCACCGCAGACAAATCATACCCACATTCATTTTGCGATTTTTAATTTCAGCGACTACTGTTGCAACTGCCTTTTCAGGAACGATTCCCATTGCCATAGTCAGAATATTGGCATGTTGCGAAACGTGTAAACTCTGCGTTTTATCGTGGTTAAGTCCATCGGTATAAACCTTATCTTTATTGATTAACCTTGCATTAATTGCATCTTTCAGATCATTTGCCCTTGTAAGATATATTTCTGTGTCAGAAGCATTTCCAACCACCGCCGCTATTTTCGACAAAATACTGAAATCGGCATAGGCATAAACATCCACGACCGTTCTTGATTCAACCGACATGTCGTAACCGTAACGACTATTTACCGGCCAGTCGATAATTCCGTGCTCATAAAGACCATCGCCACCTTTCAGATTATGGATTAACCCGGTAGTATCATTCCGGTAGGCATAGACATAATCGGCAACTTTTTTCAGTTTCGGATAGTTTTTGATCAGGAAATCGGCATTTCCGGTTTGTATGTAATAATCCCATACCCATACTAAAAACGCCTGGGTATAATCGGGGATATCCCTGGCACCATCCACATTTGGATAGACTGCATTCAATCTGCCATCAGGCCAGTATTGGTCCTGGGACTCCAGAAATTCACGGAGAACGCGCAGGTTCATGACCCGATCACCCATCACACTCATGGCCGGAACAGCCTGTGACCATCCATCGTTCAGAAAAGCTCCCTTTTCGCGGCTTGGGGTATCTACAAATCCTTCCTGCGCACCTGCAATCAGCGAATGACACATCAGATCCCAAACATTATTCAGCATAGGGATGGAGGAACTGAAACTTGATCGGGTGGGATTCAATTCAAAATGGCGGCAGATAAAACTGACATTATCTCTGTTAAGCACATTGGGTGAGTGCTCTACCTGCAGGTAGCGCATGCCGAGGTAAACATGCGGATTAAAGACTGAACTTGTTCCATTATGAATGAAAAAGAATTTCATATTGGTCCCCTGGTTGACTTTGGTGGAAACCGTCCCATCATCGTTTAAAACATAACCGCCGTACATCCGGATGGTATCGCCCGGATTGCCACCATTGAAGTTGATCTTAAATGAACCGGGATATATTTTGCCCAGGTCAATCACATATTTGCCAGGTCCTGGGTTGCTGATTGAAGTGGGTCTGATTTTTTCCTCAATGACGCGTGTAAGATCAGCACGGAGGGTGCCGGTCCAGGGGGCTGCAGGCTGTTGTCCGATTTCGGTTGCTGACAGCCACATCGAATCATCAAAGTGTATTTCATTCCAACCTGCAATCACCTTCCGGGAATCGATCTTTTCAACCATTCCATTCCCCTCTCCGTTTCGCGGAGGTTGCCCCGGAACCCATTGAGCGGCCTGAATTTGTTTCCATGAACCATCGGATCCAATAACCTCTGTGGTTAAATCGGTATATTCAATGATCACCTTCATCAGAAGTCCGCGTGCCCCTGTTGCCCTTCCCTGACCTCCGCCATACCAGTGAGCCAGGCAAGCCAGTACATTTTCAGAATTTCCGGCCAACGACGAAGTAATATCCCATGCATGGTAATAGCCGTATTGCGGGTAATGATTGACAAACCCCTTGCCAATAAATTGACCATTGAGGTATAACTCATAACTATGACATGCAGAAACATAGACCGTTGCACTTTTTACTGGTTTACCGGAGATGCTGAATTTTTTCCTGAAATAGGTATAATCATCCGGATCATTGGTCTCCCTTTTTATCCATTTTGCACCTGCCCAGTCGCTGTTGGACAGCATACCGGTTCTAAATGTGGCAGTTGCAGAGTACGGACTCTCATTCCCATCCTTATCCCAGGTCCGCACTTTCCAAAAATAAGGTGTTGCTGACGAAAGTGGTTTCCCTTCCGCATAAATATAATTCTGCTTATGTGAAACGACTTTCCCGCTGTTCCATATATCTCCCAGCTCACTATCCAGTTTTTCCTGCGACGAGGCAACCAGAATCTGGAAGGCAGTTTGTATTTCGTTATCATCCGGGTCGCTGACATACCAACCGAAATAAGGGTTATTATCGGTTCCAATGGGGTTGTATTTATCAAAACTTCTCAGGTTAAAGGGAGCATTGGGCGAAGCTGCTTCTGAATGGATATTCATTAAAATCAAAAATCCAAACAACAAACTAAAATACAGATATTTATATCGTTTCATTGCGAAAAATTTAATTTATTCGGCTGATTTGAGTACTTCATAGGTAATCCAAACCACTTGCGGAGTGGTACTTAATTTAACCGACAAACCTGAATTACACATGTCGTGACCTGAAATTTGTTCAGGCATACCTAAATTTGCAGGTATTAATGAATCGGTGTTTAGGGGCATCGGTATTGGTTCTGGTCCCCATACTTTCTGAGACACCACCGGACTACCGTAGGCTTTCAATCGATACATGGATTTTGTATCCAATCCAATCAGTTTGAGTTGTGCAATCCTATCCTGATTTCCTTCGTGAACAAAAATCTGCACAACACCTCTATTCTTTTTTGGAAGGAGGTACTGATAGGCACTCCACCCTTTGTGAGCGAGGGTATCACTGAGTAATGAAAATTGACACGGATTGGGTTCTATGCCAAGAATGGATTTCTGAAATGCCGGTTCCAGACCAGCCTGGGCTTGTTTTACCTCCACGAATTCATTGGGTGGCATCCCCTCATTTTCAAAAGTATTGTCAATCCATCGATTCTTTCTCTGCGCACCCGTGTAATTAAAAATCAGTGGACCAGCGGCGCGATTACGGTATATTAGATTATTTTCATAGGTACCTCCGAATGAATTGCCATCCAGGTAGATACCTGCGCTGGGTGGATGTTCACCCCATTTAAGATGGTATGGGTTGCCGTATGTGTCATGGATCACATTGCCCCGCAAAAGCGTACCTTTCCCATAGTGACAAAAAGTTACATAAATCCCGGCGCCGTCGATCGTTGTCAACATTGCATCGTGAATCAGGTTATACTCAATATGATTATCACCTGAAAAAGGCATCTTTGGATCCTGACTTCCTGCAACGCCTATTCCAAAGTAGGCCGTATGATGAATCAGGTTATGTGCGATTACCGCTCCCTGTGAAGGAAATAAGAGAATTCCAACTGCACCAAAATAATCTTTTCCAATATGATGAATATGATTATTGGAAATCCTGTAACCTGAATATTCGCAGGGTGCCGGAGGTGGAGAGGCATTCAGGTAACCGGCGCCAGCGTTGGGCCATCCTGCAGCAACACCCCCGCCGCTAAGATCGCTGATCTCATTTCCTTCGATAACAATATCGGAGGTCCCCTCCCTCAGGCATAGACCCATTCTACCTGTATGGGAGATCCCTCCATTGGAAAAAGAGCAGGCATTGGAATACTTAAATTCTACCGCTGCATCGATGGGCTGATGCCCCGGTTTTGGACCTTCAGTCACGGCTACATTGCAACAGAACATCGCCATATAACCCCAGGGTGGCCTTACAAGGTCAGCATACTGAACCTGCAAACCGCTAAAATGGAGATTTCTCACCGGGTGCTCGGGAAATCCTGCGACACTAATGAGGGTTTTCTGCAAAACCGGAACCACAACCTCTGCGCGTTCCATATCTTCTCCCGCTCTCGGCCAGTAACTCAGGATTCCTGTTTTCCGGTCCAAATACCACTCACCCGGCTGATCGAGCATCTCCGGAGCGTTTTCCAGATAACAGGACTTCCCTGCAAAGGGGATACTTAGCGACCAGTCGCAGATGAATTCCTTAGGATTCCAGCGATTGGGTGTTGCCAGTGTTAAGGTTTGTGCCGTTTCATCAATAGATCCAAGACGTTTCCAGCCGCACTCGTTGTTCTCCATGTAGACAAGTTCGATATCGGAAGGATTGGAATATGCCATAACGTGCCCGCTGACTTTCAGGATTATCGGCTCATTCTCACCCGGAGGATTTTCCCTGGTGGCCGAAGAGGATACAATGTGCCACCAGCAGTCGGCATCATCCGCATTTGGCGTCCTGGCACGAACAGCTCGCACGCTGTTAATGTACAACTGTTGAAAATACAGGGTACCTTTTTTAACTTCAGGGATTGTGGCTTTCCAAACCTTACCCGCACCTTTTGACCAACCTCTAATTTTAACACCGCCACTGAGGATAACCTTTTCACCGGGATAGGCTGAGTAGGTGACCGAATACTTTTCATTTCCGGAGTCCCCGGGACCAAAAGTCAGGGTATTGGAGATGCTGTAGGTTCCACCACGAAGGATAACTAAAATATTACTGGTTAGCCCCTTAAGGATGAGTTTGCGCACTGTATCCCGGGCCGAAGATAAGGTAGCCAATGGTGATTTCTCAGATCCGGGATTAGTGTCGTTACCGTCCACTGCAACATAGATTTTCTTTCCAACGTCTTGAATTCGTGCTTGTATGACTAAAGAAGCATTTTTCGCCTTGATTTTTCCGGGATTGGATGCATCAGGCATATTGCCTTTTGCAACTAAAACCACAAATCCCAGGCAACAGACACTGAACCATCTCATCCGTATAGTATTTGAAAATCGCATTTTTCCCTCCTTACATGATATTTAGGTGAACCCAAATTATCTGATTTCCTGATAATGGACAATAGCTGCACCAGGTCTTTCACGAATCTCTATGGTAAGCCCTTTCTCCATTAATTCCAAACCGGACATTTTCCCTGAACCCATCACATCAAAATTGGTGACCTCATATTGTGCTTCTGGTTTCAAACCATAAAGGTTTATCTGAATGGATTTATCATCACACTTTTCCCTTCTAAATAACTGAATTATTCCATTACCCTGGTCGGCCCGGTTAAATTGCCATCCGATCCATTTGTCGGGTTGCAAACTGTAGGGAGTAAGCGGATAATAATCGCCAAACAGCATCACGGGCGCGATCCTTCGGCATTCTCCATAGGCTTGCTTTTGGGCGGAACTATTTTCCGGGGTCAATCCCCCCATTCCAAATCCGGACATATAAAAACTTCGTGCCGAATAGGTGTCGTAGTAATAGGCACCTGTTCCCTGAAAAGGCAGCCAGGAGGATAGTCCATAGGTTTGCCCCTGGTTCCCTTTGATAACATTTTCCATTGAGGGCCATTGGAAATCACTGCGCAATAATGGGACAGCCCTGCGCATCGTTTCCAGGTCGTTACGGCGTCCACCCGAGGCGCAGGCATCAATTCGCAATTTAGGATTTCGCTGTTTTAGTGCATCCCAGAATGCAAGATGGCCTTGAACATAGAGGTTCTCGGTAATCCCCTGACGTTCTGCCGGATCGTTTTTACGCCATGCAGGAAGTGGGCCTCCTCCGTTCATATCTTCACGATACCAGTCAATTCCTTGTGACTTGATCAGACTGTCTACATGATTAATCAGCCATGCCAATGCCTCAGGGTTACCTTCATCCAGTAAGGCACCGTGACTGGTCCCGGGTAAAAGCCATTCCGGATGGTTTCGTCCCAACCACGATTTGGGATCACCAACGCGTTCCGGCTCGAACCACAATACGAAATCGATTCCCAATTTGTGAATCCAGTCGGTGTAAGGTTTAAATCCCTGGGGATAACGTCCCGGATCAATGTTCCATGTGCCGGTATTTAGCCAGCCATCATCTCCCTTGTAGGGACCGTTTTGATTTGGATACCACGTATTCTGGCCTCCTCCGGCATCGCGCCAGCTGATATCCGGTCGGATGCCCGCCTTAAGGAAGGCCTTTATATTCGATGTATCTTCGATTGCACCACCCATCTGAACCTGCATCACCGGCAGTTGCGGGATGCCATTTATCCGTGGAATTATATGGTTCAGGTAATATCGGCGCCAGAGATTTTGGGAGGCCGCCACATCTGAACCCTGCCAGAAGAGCACCGTGATCAATGGAGTGCGAATTTCCTCATGAGGTTTAAGAAAGAGGTTTGTTAGTTGCTGACCCGCTTTAATTGTCAAACGATTTGAACTGTCCCGCGTAAATAAAGCAGCCCATTGTCCGGGCCAACCCACCGCGAAAATAAACCCTTTGTCACCAATCTGCAGATTAAAATATGGCCACCCATCAGGGCCATCGCTTGATTTACCTGAAGAAGAGGGGGCAAAGGTTTTTGTGAAATTCGGTCCAAAAGTAAGTTGATAAGGTTCGTAACTGTCGGCAGTACAAAAGTCGCCCTTGATTCCATGGAGAATAAACTCTCCATCGTTTCCCTTCTGAAATTCGGCGTTAAACCCTTGAATATCCTTAATAACCGGGGTATTGCTTCTCCCGGTGTTCCTGAAGTACACCGTCCATTCCATAATGGGATAATCGGAATATTCGATTGCGATGCAATGGACCTCAAGAGCTGTTATACTGTCTCTCCAGATCAGATGGTATTGTGTTCGATCTTTATCCAGTTTTTTTGTTTCAATCTTTTTTGGCCAGTTATATAGCAACTCTGCCGAGGATTTCCCATCATATAGAAATGAGAATGGCAAAACCGGATTCGAATTCAACAGGTGAATCTGCACCCAACCGGATTTGACCTTCATATCCATTGATGCCAGCACGGAATCGGCTTTATTGCGGAATGACAATAAGATCAAAACAATCAAAGATCCAATACAATAGGATAACAACTCAAACCAGAATGATTTTTTCATTAAAAAAATTTAAGATTCGCTGATCATTGCTCAGTGAAGGAGTTCTATTAGAAATTAAGTTCTTCGGTACAAATCATTTTGGAATCTGATCATTAAGTAATAAGAACACTATATTGTCGTATTTATTTCCGATTACTTATTTCCCGACTACCAGGACATTTAGAGTTGCAATTGTGGCCGGCATACCCATACCCAGGAGTGATCCGGCAGAGGCATTATAACAGTCGTTCACCGGGGTCATCCCGTCAATGCGTTCATAAGGATGGTTTAGCCCCGCTCCGGCCAGATCTGCATAGGTATTATTGACCCATTCCATTGCCAGATCAGGATGTTTGCGCCAGAGGGTTACTGCCACACCCAGACTCATATAATACCAGTAGCCACCGTCCTGATAGGCATTATATCCATAGGCAAGATTTTCCCAGTGATTTCCATCATTCATATCAGGCCACACATGCCGGCCTGGGGCACGATCGTCGCTCTTTCTCGCCATTCGTACCGCTCCCCGAAACGGAGCTGACATCTGGAAGAGATCAGCCGCCCCTCCGGTGGCTTTGTCGGCCAGATATTGTTTGGCAAACCAGTTTGAAGCCGCATCTGCCTGTTGATCAGAAAGTATACCGGACCATACGGCATAACCGGTGATATCAGGGGAGGCCATCTCAGGAGCCCCCGATCCGCATCCCCAAGGAAGGTATCCCTGCGGATTGAACTGTTCCCTTATAGCATCACCCATATCTGCTGCAAGTTGTCCCCAATGGTCCGCTGAAGAGGGATCACCTGAATTTCCAAACATATCGGCCAAGGCGCGTGCAGCATTACAGGCAAGAACCGAAGTTCCCAGATCGTCACCTCCAAAACCGTAGGAATCGTGAAAGCCCCACATCACACAGGCACCATTGTTCTCACTAATTCCATTTGCACCAATATGATCCGGCGTGGACCATTGAGTGACAAGTCCGGTGTTACTGTTTCTGGGCACACTGTTCCAGGCATCGGTAAAACATTGCGACTTCTCTTTGAACCACTCGTTCCAGGCATCATCCCAGCCGGCTTTATAGCCGTAATGCCATGCCAAGGTCACAAAGCACATCGCCTCATCCATGGAGGGGCGGTGAAAATGTGCCGAATTGTCTCCATAAACCTCTCCCGGCCCCCAACTGTAGCGGCCATCGGGATAGACATGGTCGGGAATAGCCCCCTTAGGATCGGTGAATACACCAACCCTGCGATTCTCCTTTAGCTGAGTACCGGCCAAAAAATCAACGGCATACTTCACTTCATCGGCTGTGACCAGATCACGCCCCGACCCTTCCAGCTGATAGAGAAAATCACGGGCAAAAAGGCCCGCTTTCCGATAAAAAGGGCCCGGCGTATAAATAGATTGATGAGAAGTTATCCCTGTACCGGAAACTTCCGTTTTGGAATTGTGCAGAATAGTTTCGGTTCGGATCTTAAGTGCTTCATAGATTCCCGGGTTCACAGGCACACACATGACCGTTTCACCATCCTTGTATGCGCTATACAGGTTAGAATGGGTTGAGAACGGTTTGTATGATAATGACATCGCACAGGCGAATTTTGCGGATGTCACCCCATCCCTGACAATCAGAGAGACATTCTGTCGTTTTCCGGGAGCAAGCCGGACGATATCCCGGGAAAACTGAACCTCTGAATTTTTGATAAATTTCAACATCAGGTAAGATTTATCTCCATTGACCACGTCGAACTGATGTACAGATCGGATTCCCTTAAAAGATTCTTCCTTATTTGTTCCTATCTTATAAAAAAACTTCCTTACTGAAGGAGCATTGTTCAGTATGGATCTTTGACCCCGTTGTTGGCCGCTGCAATCAAAGATAGGGATAAGTAAGATTAGGATGCAGCATAAAAAACCCAACCTGCCGTTTCCAACGTTCAAGTTCATCAAAATTCATTGGTATTAATAGGTTTCAAAACAGCAACTCTTTCATTTAAAAGGTGGGTTCCCATCCTGGTTCGTACTCCCGGCTCCATAACTTCATGGCTCCTTTGTCGTTAATATGGCCATTTTCAGAATTAACATCCAATGGTTTGCCAACCCGGTAAGAGATATTCGCCAAATGGCAAAGTAGGGTACTTTTAACCCCTTCATCAATGGGTGAGTTTTGTTTTACCTTACCACGAATAGCTTCAAAAAAGTTGATCATATGATTGGTAGTCATGTCGCCTCCGCCGCCAAGTGCTGTACCCGCTTCTTTTCCTGCAGAACGGCTGTCACGGGTCATTTTTCCGATGCGATTGAATAATTTGTAACCATCGCGATCGAGATATACCGATCCTTCGGTGCCATAAATAATCGTTCCTCTGCCACTTCCGTAAGTAGGATAATTATTCCGGCTTTTACAATTCCACCGGATCATCTTCCCCCCGGAGAATTTAAAAGTGGCATCCATTGTGTCATACATCGTCCAGCCATCATCGGAAAAATGCCTTTTAGATGCCTCTACAATCACTTTTTCGGGGTATTTTAACTGAAGTGCCCAGCGGGCAATGTCAAGTTCATGGGTTCCGTTATTGCCGCTCTCGGCAGTCCCAAAATTCCAGCCGTACCAATGCCAGTTATAGTTCCAGGTATCATCCATATACGCTGTTCTGGGAGCGGGTCCCTGGAACAAATCCCAGTCCAGTCCTTCAGGGGCAGGGGCTTTCCTCGGAACGGGGACAGCTTCCCGGTCACCCGTATAAAAGGCAACCGCTTCATAAGGAGTTCCAATCACCCCATTATGTATCTCCTTGATAATCTGGATCGACTCTGCAGCCGATCGTTGCTGATTACCCATCTGAATCACTTTCCCGTATTTCTTTTGTAACTCGACCAGGAGTTCTCCCTCCCGGGGATTCTGAGAACACGGTTTTTCCACATACACATGCTTACCGGCCATCACAGCCATCCATGTACCCGGGGCATGCCAGTGATCAGGTGTTGCATTAATCAGCAGGTCAATATTTTTATCATTGATCACCTTTCGGATGTCATTCTCCAACCGGGGAACGTTGGGGATCAGTTTAGAAAATTTTTGGGCTGCAGCTTCACGCTGACTCTTCATCACATCGCACAAACAGACCAGTTCGACATTGCTTTCTTTTCTGGAAATGGGTTCAAAATAAGCCCCCAATCGCCTGCCAAGACCGGCTATCGCAATAGTGAGCCGTTCATTTGATCCGATTATCCGAGAGTAACTCTTTGCAGACATACCGGTGGTCATCACGCCAAGGGTCAGACCGGCGGTTCCGACGGCACTGTTCTTTATAAATTCTCTTCTGGTATTCATGATATATATTGTTGATTAAATTGCATCATTTTGTTTACCGTTTCGGTCTATTTTAAGGCATCACACACACCTTTGATATAGCCCACCGATTCGGCAATTCCAGGCAATGGGGCCTCCATATCCTTTTCATATTCGAGGCTGCAGCACCCGTTGTATTTCACGTGACGAAGGACTTCTACAAAAGACGGAATAGCGATAATTCCCCTTCCCAGCGGACAGGCAACACCCGCTTTAGTTGGGGCAGTTACATTTTTCAGATGAATGTCAAATACCCGCTTACCATATTTTTTCATATCCTCAACGGGATCATTACCAAAACGCATATTATGTCCTATATCAAAACAGAGACCGATGCGTGGATCCAAGTCCTTGATCAGACTAAAAACTGAAAGGGCATTGGTATACCTTTTTTCATCCGGGCCATGATTATGAACTGCATACCGGATGTCATGTTCTTTAACATTTTTTTCAATGGCCGGAAAATCCTCAAGTCTGGGTATTCCGATAATCAGTTTTACCCCTACGCGCCGTGCATATTCAAATGTTTGGTCGATACTGATATCTTCGCCACTAATGGGACCAACCGCATATCCGGTGACATCGGCATCGTTCAATTTTTTCAGGAATACTGAAATCTGTTCATCCGTGCTTTTGTAAGGCAGATGAAAGTCTTTGATGCACAAATTGTGTACATCCACGATTTTCATCATCTCGAGGGTCTTATCAATGTTAAAATTAGCAAAGGTATAGCCTGCCATCCCTAACCGGAATGAGGGTTGTGGGGATGGCACGGTACTTAACGTCTCTTTTGCAACACCAGTAACAGGCAATACAGCGGCTAAAGCCACTAACTTCCCGGCATCACCAATAAAATTTCTTCTTGAAGTCATCTATATTTATTTTTATTAGGATAAAATATTTAATTCATTAATCAACCATCTCTTATCTAAATTTCGATCTTTTATAGTTGTAAATCGAAGGTTACTCATTCAGGCAATCCTGAAATTTTAAGGTCGTTTTTTGTCAGATTAATAAGTCCTGCCGCTTTGGAATGATCGTCGAGTTCTTTTACCATATATTCCCCTGCCTTTTGAATATTCCCGCTGATTATTCCGGTATGTCGGTCCTGCACTAATCCTTCGGGCAGATTCGTAGCGGAAAAGGTCATTGGTCGTTTCCCAGTGACCGGAACACGAAACAAAACAGAAGAACCAGACCCAACCCCTATTACTTTGGCACCGTTAAACCTTGGTGAGTCGGCTTGTTCTGGTGTGAGTATATACGCTTTCATATCGGTTCCTTGCTGCGCGATGCAGGAAAAAACGGATGCAACTATTGCCAAAATTAAACTAATTTTTTTCATACAAATATCAATTTGTTGTTTGTCTGAACAGGATTTGTTTCCGATATCCTGAACTTTGGCTAACCCTCGGATCCATGAGGTGATAAACTGTTGAAAGCAAAATGTCGGTCACATTAATCTTAAAACCGCATTGATCCGCTTTTGCAATCTCCGCATTCCTGGGAATATCCACATCGGGGATTCCTTCATGGCCAAGCAATAAAGGTCCATAAAACAGACGATAATTTCCTGATCTGTTACGCGATGGATTCAGCACTGATGCAAAGCCTGACTTCATGGAAAACGAATATTCAATGGTATCGCCTTCGGTAATCAGTGAAGAAACCTCTGCAAACCCGCTTTTAAGTTTGAAATCTGCAGGCTTATGATTTTTTGAAAATGCCAGATCCTGAACCCATGAGGGGACAAAGAACTTAAGGTTTATCTGAATCGGCTTATTCAGTCTCCCGACCTTTAAAAGCACGCTGTTTGCCCATGGATAGTTACTGACACAGGAAATAAGTGTAAACAACCATGCAGAGATCACGAGGATGAAACCTAAATGGTTTTTCTTCCTCCATAGAACCCGACCGTTGTTTTCCATTTTTGAAAATATTTTGAGATTCATTTCTCTGCAAATTTCATCGAATAAAGGTCGGCCTCACGCATTACCAGGTGAATATGAACCCGTTTTCCAATCAGTCCTGTCAAATCGGAATGATTATTCCAGAACACCTTTCTGTCCGGATCATCACCAAATAGTTCATCACAATCTGCTGAAGAGTATCCAGGAAGTGGGTTACCGGATTCATCCTGGAGTTCCACAAGGATAGATCCCGCAACTGAGGTGGAAAAATTAAGTGACAAGAAATTCCCTGAAAAGGTCATTGTTTTGGTAACAAATTCGCCAGTTTTCGTGCCAGCCTTAAGAGATACAAATCCATCCAGGCGAATTGTATACCGTCGTAAGGAGGCTTCGTCCTTCCAACCACCCTCTCCGGCATAAAATGAGAGTTCATTGGGCGCAGTAGGATCTTCCGACGAAGTCTCAATTAACCCGAGACTCTGGTAACCATCACCGTAAACCCAGTTGTTTTTTCGTTGTATCCCGGCAGGAATAAATACCTCATCCCACCGCTTGAAAGTTTTCCCGTTGTGGCTACTCATAAAAAGTCCGTCTGTTATTGCCTGACCATAACGGGGATGAATTTTCATCCGAACCTGACGGTGTTCTGGATCTGGCAAGGCACGCATTGCTGGGGCGGAAAAATTTCTGACGACATATCGGGTGGGGAACCCAAGGAAAATGTGGGGTGCTCTTAAGTAAGGAACTACCTGGTTGGTGTAAAGCGCGACATCAGGGGAATCGACAAACCTGATCATTTCAGGTTCTGTCCAGTTAATAAAATCTTTCGATGTGGAAACCCGGATATCCCGGATACCGGTCTCCAGATCAAGGGTGTTCTTCATTTGTTTTTCATGAAAATCCCGGAAATAACACCAGTAACAATTTCTTACGGAATCCCAGAAAGCATTGTTCTGGGTATCAAATTGCCCTTTGGTGATAATGGGTTGATCTGAGAGCCGTGACCAATTGATACCATCTGACGATTTAAATGCAAAAAGACCGCCTTTCCCGGAACTAAGTGCTTTGTATTTCTCACCCGGTTTGCAGTCCGGTTTAGAATCTATAAAAGGGGTGAAGTTATCTAAATCGGGAGTGGCCCAAACAATGTTATTCTTTGAAGAGCCATTGAATTCGAATAACCCTAAATCGGGCTTTGACCAGTGAATTCCATCTTTACTCTCAGCATAACAGGCATAAACGGGATGCCCTCCAAATTTAGTCCCATCAGAATTGGTGAGTTGAGCTGCCATATAGTACATGCGGAAAATAGCTCCATCCTTAAATACAGTCTGAAAATCGCTTCCGCTTCCCTCCCATGGCTGATCGTAAAACATTACGGTTTCTCTCCCCATGGGTGGATGCATCTTAAATTCCAGATTCTTCCTGTTCTGAATGAGCTGATCATCTAAAAACAATTCACGGCGCGTTCCAATATTCAAAACAGAATCGGAAGAGGGTGAAAAGTTTCCCTGCGATGAGTTGGCATTTCCCAAACTAGAGATGGGTGTATCAAAAAACACAATAATCACAACGCCAGTTAAAACCAATTTCGTTAAAATCCGCATATTTTGTGCATTTAGAATTTTATAAAGGTAGCTGGAAAATGGTTAAAGCAATGCTTCGTCACTCACATGAATGACACTAATTTATTTCTATTTCACCAGTTAATCCTCATGCGGCAAGCCGGGCAGGAACGGATTAACCTTACATTTAAATCGTCATCGCCAAAAACAAAATATCTATTGCACCAAGATAATATTCCCATATGGAATCGAGGTATCTATTTGAAACATACTGTTTTGCTGAAAATCACATCTTCCGCAGACCTGGCAATCATTAGTTTAAAATTGCCGGGCTCAGTCACAAAGTGCATCTCCTCATTCCATAATCCTAATTCCCTGGGGACAAGGGTAAAACTAACCTTCTGTGTTTCTCCCGGTTTAAGCGAGATCTTTTTAAACTTTTTCAGCGCCATCACAGGTGTGGTTGTGGAACTAAATTCGTCATTCACATACAACTGAACGACCTCCTTACCTTCTGATAAACCAGTATTTTTGACATCGACTGAAATACTCAGGCTATCGTTTATCCCAAAAATATCTTTGGGAACCAGCATATTCGAGTATTCGAAAGTGGTATAACTTAATCCGAATCCGAAAGGAAATAAGGGGTCCGGAGAGGAAAACACGTAATTTCTACCGGGTTTATCCGGGGTTCCGGGGTTTCTGCTGTCCCCTTTTCCCGACGGTTTATAATCATAATAGACCGGAACATGCCCGACAGATTGCGGAACAGTGGCATTAAGTCTCCCCGAAGGATTGACTTTCCCAAAGAGGATGTTGGCGATGGCAGCACCACCCATTTCTCCGGGATACCACCCTTCGAGAATGGCCGGAATATTTTCCTTTTCCCATGCGATGCTCCATGAGCGGCCATGCACCAAAACCAGAATCACCGGTTTTCCGGTTGCACAAATGGCCTGAGCCAACTCCCGCTGCACACCTACGGGGTTAATATCCGATAGGTCATAATTCTCGCCACCTGTAAACGGTTCATCATTTTCTGACTCTCCGGGTCCCTTGCCCCAACCAATGCCTGAAAGAATCACGCTGGTTTCCCCAAGTACCAGAACAACAGCTTCACTTTGCTCTGCGGCCTTAACAGCTTCAGCAAATCCATCCCGGCTATGACCTGAAATGCTACATCCTTTGGCATAGTTTAGCGCAACTTTATTTCCGACTAAATTGCGGATCCCCCCCAAAATAGTAACACCACTGCTATTATCGCGGGTCCAGGTATAATCTCCATACTGGACCTGATCGGCATTTGGTCCGATTATCGCCAGCGATTTTAGTTTATTCGGATCCAGTGGAAGCAGATTCTTTTCATTTTTGAGTAAAACAACCGATTCTTCTGCAATATTCTGAGCCATTTCGATGTGTGACTGAGTGTGAATCCGGGACTTTATATTTTTGATATCGGGATAGGGTTTCTCGAATAATCCGGCCTTGAATTTGACTGTCAATATCCTCCGGCAAGCCTGATCTACATATTTAACATCCAGTTTATTCTCTTTAACCAGGGATGTCAGATGGGTAAAGGCAAAAGCCCTTGAAGCTTCCAGATCAACCCCTGCCATTAGTGCAAGTTTTCCTGCATCGGCAACAGTTTCGGCCACTTTATGCAAGGCAAACAGCCTCCATACCGCACTATAATCGGCAAAAACATAACCGGGAAAACCCCATTCATTGCGAAGCACCTGGCTCAGCAGAAACTTATTGGAATGTGCGGGTATTCCATCGATCTCATTATAGGATGGCATCACTGAATAAACATTGGCCTCCCTGACCGCTTTTTCGAATGGCGGCAAAAACTCTGAACGTAATTCACGCATTCCGATGGATGCAGGGGCCACATTAATTCCGGCTATCGGAACACTATAACCCACAAAATGTTTGGCCGTACACATCACTTTGTCAAAGGCGAGATGGTCGCGGGTTTTTGCCGGATCGCCCTGCATTCCCCGAACAAAGGCTGCCCCCATTTCTCCGGTCAAACAGGGATCTTCACTGTAACACTCCTCCATACGGCCATATCTCGGATCCCTGGCAAGATCAAACAATGGGGACAACGCCTGGTCAACACCCGCTGCGGATGATTCAGAGGCTATCATCGCCGCCATCTGTTCGATAAGACCCGGATTCCAGGTGCTTCCCTGAGCAATGGATTGTGGGAAAATGGTGGTGCCATAGGCTAATAATCCATGCAGACACTCGGCAGTCATGATCGGAGGAATACCCAGGCGCGTGTTTTCCCTAGCATATTTCATGACATCGTAAGAACTTTTCAACACATCGGTCACCCCGATTTTAGGACATTCGCAAACGCCATAGCCATTGGGGTCACCCTTGTATAATCCGGATTCAATCATACCGAGTTGTGCAACCTTTTCTTCAAGGGTCATCCGGCTCATCAGATCCTCCACCCGTTTTTCGACCGAAAGGGCCGGATTCCTATAAGGTTGACCCATTCCGACAAAAAAGATTAATAAATTACATATCAATAAAAAAGTTGACTTCATCATCGAATAATTAACGAGTACATTTTAATCATATCGCTTTGCATCGGGTGATTAGAGTGCTATTTCCGGCGAACCGGTTTTTTCGGAAAGTGCACACAAACCTTCGAATGCATGGTATAAAGACGATAAGCATTTCCATCAAAAACGGTAATCGCACTTGATTTATTTTCACGCAGAATCGGATTCTTTGAATATTTTTCCCAGTGTGCCAGATCACCAGACTTTGCCACACATGTAGTCCATTCGTGCCAGTCCTTAAATTCCGTGGCATGATAATAAGCATAATATGAACCCTGATATTTAATGACCTGATCAACTGCTACTGCATATTTATCGTACAATTCAGGTCCCATTTGAATGACCGGTTCATCCTGTAAATTGGTCCAGACTTTTAAATCAGTAGAAGTTGCCAGCCATATTCCAAGGTCGTCGCGCTCATAAAAGAGATACCAGATATTATTTTCGAGCCAGACACTTGGTGTCCCGTAAGACCCTTTGGAGAGAGGTTTACCATTCCTATATCTGATATCAAGCCTCCCCCGCTCTTTCCAGTGAATGCGGTCAACCGATGTGAGCAGATGAGCTATATCCTCCCGCCCTTCGGCAAACATATAATAGGTCCCTTTCGATTTGATGACACACATATCCTCCACCATGCACGAATCGTAGATTGGGTTACCGTTATACCTGGTCCATTTCAACCCATCTCTGGAAGTTGCATATCCCAGATGACTCTCGGTATCCTTTCCGTTCTGGCTGGTGTAACCCGTATACCACATGTGATAAATGCCGTCTTCCTGAAGTATCCATCCGCGTTCCCTGATCACCTGATCCCAGGCATTTGCGCCTGTACCGGAGAATACCGGATTTTGCTGGTAAGGGGTGAAATTCACTAATTCTTCCGGAAACGCCTGATGATTGATCGTATTTTTTGAATCCTTCGATTGAGCCGTGGCCAACAGAGCTCCATCCCAGAATAGTAAGAGGAATACAACACTGAAAATAGTTTTCATGAGGATAAATTTAGATTATCTTGCTTATTTTTAGATCCTCGATTCTCATGGAACCTAATGGATTTATTCACCCTGTATTGCGAGCAACAGTTCATGAGGGTTTCACTTTGACATACTTCATGCTAATTTGCAAATATTAAGTTGAAACAGAATGATTTACTCAGGCTGAGATTCAAATAATAGCTTCAATGCGGGTAGTAAGTTTTACGAATGCCTCAGCCGCTTTAACCCTGATCGTCAATCCTCTGAAATCCTCCATGAGTCCATGGTCAAGCTGGTAAAATTCCTTACTCACAAAACCCTGACTTGCATGACAGAAAACCGCTTTCAGTTTTTGTTCCCGAACTTCCGAGATGTCCACATAATCGGTTGGAAAAAAATTCTGTGACTGTCTTCCCGTGCAAACTTCAAAAAAATAGAGTGGAAAATTCGCCCCCATCTGAATATAGGCTCGCTGGGTAAGAATGCTTGTAGCTAAATGGTCTTTATGCGAATCTATCGGCCAGTGAGTGAATAAAATATCAGGTTTTTCACTCTCAAGTAATTTCTGAATCTTATCGAACCACGAATTATCAACCACTGAATTTCCGTCAATTTGCCCGATAAAGATTGGCTTGGCATTCAGAATTTTGCAGGCAGCTTCTCCCTCTGATTTCCGGATTGAGGCAGCTTCGGTAAGACTTTTCCCTTTTATTCCAGCATCACCGGTTGTCAGGTAGATAATTGTCACCTGGTGACCAGCCTGAGCAAATTTGGCCAATGTTCCACCACAACCTGTCTCCGGGTCGTCAGGATGCGCTCCGATGCAGACCACTTTAAGAGGTTCCCCTGCCTTTGCAGGAGTTTCGGCAAGAGATGCCAAAGGGAGTAAGCCCAATCCGATAATAGAGCTCTGTACAAAACCACGTCGTGAAAATTGTTTACCTGTGCTCATTGTTATACTTTGTGTGAAAATTAATATTTAAATTCTTAAAACTAGCTCTTCCAAAGCTCCTCCCCGTAGTCCCAACCTTTACGAACCGGTTCCTTAATATGCACGTCAAAATCGGGGTGATTGGTAACCTTTAAATTTTCGGAATCATATTCAATACGGGTATTAAACCGCTGTGCCAGGACCCCCAACAATATCATTTCGGTAAGCCGGGCAGAATATTCAAAATTTGACCCTGGCATCGGACCGTCACCTTTTATAGCTCTGAGCCATTCGGCATGTGGTCCACCCTCAACCCGAGGAATTGTCTGAGCTGGAAGATTTTTTGTAAAGCGGTTCCAATCCTCATCCGGGATAAGTAGTTTAGGATTATCCGGACGACCCTCGGTGAACAGAGAGGCTTTATCGCCGATCATAATCATTCCTGAACCAGGCAATGATTTCAGACCCCATTCGGGACGATTTTCCGGTTTTGCACCCCCATCGTGCCACTTAAGGGTAACCGCGGGTTTACTATCGCGTGCTCCTAATTCAAATTTCAAAACAGACTGAGCAGAGACAAATCCTTCCGGTGAAGGTTCGCGAACCAAGGCATCGACCGATAACGGCATGCCGAGGTCAAGTGACCAAAACGGGGCATCGAGTGTGTGGCATCCCCAATCTCCCAGAACTCCATTGCCAAAATCGTACCAACCCCTCCATTGTTTAGGTACATAGCAATGGTTATAGGGTCGCGGTTCAACAGGTCCCTGCCATAAATTCCAGTCTAAACCAGCTGGTATCTGCTCACTAACAGGTGGGAAGCTATCTGGTTTACCAAACCATCCATCGGGTGAAAAGCCAGGTCCGTCAGACCAGGCCATTACCTCTTTAACCTCACCTAACACACCCGCTTCGTACCACTCCTTAATAAAACGGATACCCATATTGGAATGTCCCTGATTTCCCATTTGGGTGATCACCTTGTAATGCTTTGCAGCCTTACGAAGGGTGCGGAGTTGCCAGATATTGTGAGCAAGCGGTTTCTCAACGTACACATGTTTACCCAGCTGCATGGCTGCCATGGTTGCCGAAAAATGAATATGATCCGGTGTGGCCACGATTACTGCATCGATCTCGTTAGCCATTTTATCAAACATTACACGAAAATCCTTGAATCTTTTTGCATTCGGAAATGTTTTATATCCTTCAGCTGCTGCTGAATCATTGACATCACATAAGGCAACTACATTTTCATTCATGCACTCCTTCCAGTTATCCTTGCCGCGACCACCTACACCGATCACCGCAATATTTAACTTGCCAAATCCTTTACACCGGATAATTCCTGGTAAAATTGCAGCTCCGGCAGCAATGGCTGCTGAGGTAGAGATAAACGATCTGCGCGATAAATTGGTCATGATATTCAATTTTTATGTTAGTATTTTACTTAATTACAGGGGTATCGGTCATTTCAAACTCCAGGATGGTATTGCCCGAAAATAATTCATTATGCGACAAATAAAACCGATTTAATTCTTTGCCATTCAAACGGATGTGTTTTATATACTTGTTTGCCGACGAAACCTCAGGGGCTAGGATGACCAGCTTTCCCTTTGTATGAGCCAACTCGAGATGCTTAAACAGTGGCGTGCCAATCATATATTCACCGGTTCCGTGCCGAACGGGATAGAATCCCATGGCGCTCCAGACAAACCATGCCGACATCTGTCCGGTATCATCATTTCCGCAAATCCCGTCGGGAGAGTTCTTATATAAAGTATCCATGATCTGTCTGACATATTTCTGGGTTTTCCAGGGTTGTCCCACATAATCGTACAAATAAGCTACATGATGGCTGGGTTCATTTCCATGGGCATATTGTCCGATCAACCCTGAGATATCACCAGATACATTTTTGCCGGCAATATTTGAATCAGAGGTGAATAGTCCATCCAGCCGTGACTGAAGCTGGGCATCTCCGCCCATTAGTTTAGCGAGCCCGGCTACATCATGAGGAACGAAGAAAGTCCATTGCCAGGCATTCCCCTCGCAATAATCGTCCCTGCGATGGTTCGATTCAAAAGGGTCGAACGGAGTACGCCAGCTTCCATCGGCCATCCGTCCCCGCATAAAACCTGAAGCAGGATCATATACATTTCTATAATTTTTTGACCGTTTAATAAAGGTCTCATAAATATGTTTCTTTCCCATCTGTTTTGCCATCTGAGCAATAGTCCAGTCATCGTAGGAATATTCGAGTGTGCGTGCCACAGCCTCCATCTCCAGATCAGCAGGGACATATCCATATTTTTTGTAGTTTATTAAACCCTGAAAATAGCGCATTGGAAATCCGGTAGTATCCTTCATCAGGGATACTTTCATAGCATCATAAGCTTTACTAAAATCAATTTTCGGGATATTTTTAAAGTAGCAATCTGCCAAAATCGGAATAGAAGGCAACCCAATCATGCAGAAAGTTTCGTTCCCTGCAACAACATAAAATGGTAGCTGACCGGAATATTTATAGTGTTCAAGAAAAGTTTGCAGGTATTCACCGGCAACGTCCCGTCTGACAATTGCCTGCAAAGGGATAGCCGCACGAAAGGTATCCCAAAGACCAATCACCCCACCAAAATACCTGAATCCCTGAGCGTGGTGAATAAGGTGATCCGGGCCTCTGAAATTGCCATCAACATCAGAATATAACATAGGGTACACCATAACATTGTAGAGGCTGGTATAAAAAAGCTCTCTTTTAGCTGAATCCTTCGTTTTAACCTCAAATCTGGCCAGTTCCTTATTCCAGAGGGTCTTTGCATCAGACCTTACCCGTTCAAAATTCCAGTCAGGGATTTCCTTCTCCAGATTTAATCTTGCACCTTCGCAACTGACAGATGAGATGCCAACTTTAACCAGTAATTCAGGCCCTTCAGATGAATCAAAGGTCAGGATAGATCGGATATCCGTTCCTGTAATCGCAGATTCCAGTCCACATCTTTTTCTGTTCATGAAACCTTCCGCATGGGTAAAAGGCTTTGAAAATCTGGCATAGAAATAAACATGCTGTTCTTTTGCCCACCCCGATGAAACCCGGGAACCTTCAAGTGAATATTTATCAATAACCTTTATTCCTGATACTTTTACCGTATCGTAATTATCTTCCGCGACAATTGTGCAGGCTCCATTACTTCCATGTTTTAGATCAATGGCCAAATAATTAATGGCTGCATTGTTGAAAGTGCATCTGTGTATCGCACATCGTGAAGTAACCGATATTTCCGTTTTTAGATTTCCCATTTTCACCCGGTAATAACCTGGCTCTGCTATTTCATCCTTATGTGAGAACTCAGTTGGAAACCCATCAGCCGGATAAACTGTATTTTGTGCATTCCAACGGTCTCCATTTAGCGGTACAAATAGAATATCATGGAAATCACTGCACCCTGAACCCCCTTTATTTACATGGCTAAAACCCTGAATTTTTGTATCATAATAGTTGTATCCGACATCACCTTCCCGGGTATTGGGGCCACACTGAACCATTCCAAACGGGACAACTGCAGCAGGAATAATTTTGCCATGCTGACCAGAGCCAATAAAGCGATTAACATAAACCGTATAATCTGTCTTTAAGGAACCTCTCACACACAGCAAACCTGACACAATAAATAATATCGTGACAGTTAATTTCTTCTTCATAAAACAAGTCTTTAACTATTAAGTCTTTTTCGTATCAATATATGGACACTCCAAAACATGTTATAAAGCATGTTGT
>Ga0118677_10004794_pt1 | contig 24262 bp, 27 predicted proteins | sample AliMusrvi5mmetaG_FD_86154 | JGI IMG/M metagenome (GOLD analysis project Ga0118677, IMG submission 86154)
GATTTTTTTGAATATATTTAATGCGCTATATTAACTGAAGACTATGATAGAATTATTTCTGTTCTGATACAAGTGATTTAAGATTAATCTCTGAGATTGCTAATGTCTTCTATGGGTCGGCAGTGACGATTCTCAGTGACTGCTTTGATACGCTGTAATTTTACTGTGGGAAGCTTGTGGCTTTACGTTACACACTTTAATAACAAGGAAATTATGATATTGATCAGAGCCATCCCCTCCAAGAATTCAAGTATTTTTAATCATAATAATCCCTTAGAAACAGGCATATAATTAACTTCTAGTATCTAGTGGCTTGGAGATTGGTGTGTTTGAACTAAAAACTATTAGCTTATTCATCTTCACTGCGATTGTAGAAATTATTGGGTGTTATTTGCCATATTTATGGATTACTCAAAATAGAAGCGCTTGGCTATTAGTTCCGTCTGCGTTTTCTCTAGGTCTGTTTGCATGGCTACTGACTCTTCATCCATCTGCTTCAGGACGTGTATACGCTGCTTATGGTGGGGTATATATCTGCGTTGCAATATTCTGGTTATGGGTGGTTGATGGAATTAAACCTACTCATTGGGATTTTTTGGGTGCAGGTATAGCATTACTAGGAATGGCAATCATAATGTTTGCGCCACGAAATATATAAAGTTTGATATTTGAATTTTATGAAAGCATTCTAAATGCAAGTAAACCCAAGAACGAATCCATGGTGGCTAGAGTTTCAAGATAAAGTTAAAGTTGTCGGTTCATCCGAAACCAAAGGATTAACTTCTACGGAAGCAAAAGCAAGGCTTGCTACATTTGGACCTAACACTTTTTCTGACTTGCAAACCAAATCATTACTTTACCAATATCTCCAACGTTTCAAAAATCCACTTGTCATTATTCTCTTAATAGCCAGTGCAATTTCAGCTTTTACGGGTGAGCTAACCAACTTTGTCATTATTAGCTTTATAGTTTTATTAAGCGTTACCTTGGACTTCGTTCAAGAATACCGTGCTAATTCGGCCGCAGAGAAATTAAAACAATCTGTTTCTATACTTGCGATGGTGTTGCGTGATGGCCTACCTCAAGAAATAGTAGCTAATTTAGTAGTTCCTGGTGATGTCATCATGCTGTCGGCCGGAAATCTAATACCAGCAGATGGTGTTATATTAGAAGCTCGAGATTTTTTTGTCCGACAAGCTTTATTGACAGGTGAGTCATATCCTGTAGAAAAACGACCAGATAAACCAGTAGATACTGCTATCGATCTTCAAGATGCAACCAATGCTGTGTTTATGGGAACCTCAGTGATTAGCGGTAGCGCAACAATGCTGGTGATTAGAACTGGTGCAGATACAGCAATTGGAGAAATCGCAGGTAAAGTCTCACAACCATCAAAGCCAACCTCATTTGAAAGCGGAACACGCCGATTTGGACTCTTAATCATGCGGCTAACCATTTTTATGGTGATGTTTGTTTTGTTAGCAAATGCCTATTTTCATAAACCTTGGCTAGAGTCTTTTTTATTTGCAGTAGCGTTGGCCGTTGGATTAACACCGGAACTTCTTCCGATGGTCGTTTCGGTGACTTTGTCACGCGGCGCAATGCGAATGGCGAAAAAACAAATGATTGTTAAACGACTCACAGCCATTCAAGATCTTGGTTCAATGGATGTTCTTTGTACTGATAAAACAGGTACCTTGACTGAGGCAAAGATTAGGCTAGAGATGCACGTTGATGCAGAAGGTAATCCAAGCGAGCGCGTGCTCGAACTCGCTTATTTTAATAGTTTTTTTGAAACGGGCTTAAAAAGCCCGCTTGATGAGGCTATTCTCGCCCATCAACACATTGAGATTGGTCAGTGGAAGAAAGTTGACGAAGTGCCATTTGACTTTGAGCGTCGCCGAGTTTCAGTGTTGATTGATAACGGCGAGTCACGTTGGTTAGTAGTCAAAGGTGCACCAGATGAAATTATTGGGTTATGTACACATTATGAGTTGCAAGGCACGAAGACATCAGAAGTCTTAGATGAGAAGTCACGTTTATTGCTACATAGTGAACAGCACAGTCTAGAAGAAGATGGATTCCGTGTTTTAGGTATAGCATGGAGAAAAGTGCCTTTAGACCATCAACATGCAGTGTTGGGCGATGAGACGGAGCTAGTGTTTGTGGGATTTGCAGCTTTTCTTGATCCTCCTAAAGAAAGCGCGGCTGCAGCTTTAGAATCACTCTGTAAAGTAGGTGTGGTAATTAAAATTGTGACTGGGGATAGTGATTTGGTCACTCGACATGTCTGCAATCAACTCAAAATACCCGTGCTAGGTCAGCTTACCGGTACTGAGATAGCTCAAATGGATGATTATGCACTTCGTGCAAAAGTGGAAACGATTAACTTGTTCTGCAGAGTGAATCCATCACAAAAAGATAGAGTAATTCAAGCATTGAAAGCAAATGGGCATGTAGTAGGGTATCTTGGTGATGGCATTAATGATGCACCTTCACTGCACTCTGCAGATGTCGGGATGTCTGTAGAATCTGCTGTTGATGTGGCAAAGGAGGCTGCAGATATTATATTGCTCAAACAAGATCTTCATGTGTTGCATGCTGGTGTAATGGAAGGTCGGCGAACCTTCGGTAATATTATGAAGTACATTATGATGGGCACCAGCTCAAACTTTGGCAACATGTTTAGCATGGCTGGCGCAGCCCTATTTTTACCATTTTTACCGATGCTTCCAACACAGATTCTGCTCAATAATATCCTCTATGACATATCTGAGTTACCTATTCCTATGGATAAAGTTGACTCAGCAGATATCCATAATCCACGAGTTTTGAATATAAACTTCATCCGAAATTTTATGTTTGTCATTGGTCCTATTAGTTCTATGTTTGATTTTCTGACTTTCTATGTCATGTTGGTGATATTGCAAGCTAACGAAAAGCTCTTTCAAACGGGCTGGTTTGTGGAGTCATTATGTACACAGGTCATGGTGATTTTTATCATTCGTACCCACGGAAACCCACTTAAGAGCCATGCTCACCCATTTTTGATTGCAACTTCTTTGACCATTGTTGCCATTGCAATTTTATTGCCATTTACGCCAATTGGAAGTTATTTTGGCTTTGTACCACCACCTATGAAATTTTATTTAATATTGGGGGGCATGGTATTTGTTTACCTTTGTATGGTTGAATTGGCCAAACAAGTGTTTTATCGCTGGTTTAACATAAGAAGTAGTAAGAAGTAGTAAGAAGTTGGCTGAGCGAGGAGCTCGGAGAATAACTTAAATAGTGTTATCAAATGTCAGCAGTGGGTCGGCACTTGCCCTATGGCACCTAAATTTCATCGCCTAAAAGCAGTCATTCATCCCCGATTGAGCTGACTTTCCACAAAGCTGACGTTCATAAATGACACTAGGGGCCAGAAGCGGACATTAATTGCTGGTTTGAAAATCCCCGTCTCACTGGCTCGATTCCAGTCTCGGCCACCAATAAAATCAAGCTCGCAAAGACGTGGGGGGGGTATATCTGAGAATTGTAAACATCGCCGCTTAACAAGACGCCTTAATGAAAAACTCAACATTCTTCAAGATTAGATCGTCATCCTCTTTTTTTGATGGCTTACCAAGTCCCAGTAAACATTTCGTATGATTTAATCCTTGAAATAGTGATAAGAATTGCGTTGCTGCTAAATCAAAATCGTTGATATTGAGAGACTTCGTACCTGAGCATTTTTTGAGATATTCTGATACTTCACGATGCACTTTCATAGGTCCATTTTGATAAAAAGTATTACAAATCTCAGGATGTGTAGATGTGGATGCGAACATGGTTCTATACGCACTCAACACTTCATCTTTTCTAATCAATGAAATAAATTGTTTGGCGATTATTGTTAAACCATATATAGGCTTGTTAGGATCTAACTCCTCATCTGTAAGTAAGAATTCATTTTCAACTCTGCTTAAAATAGTAGCGCCAAACAATTCCTCTTTTGATTTGAAGTGGCTATAGATAGTCATCTTTGTAACACCTGACATATCAGAGATGGCATCGATAGTCGTTCTTTCAAATCCATTCCTTGTAAATAACCTTTGTGCGGCTGACATTATTGACTCCATTTTTTTAGAGTCAAATGGTCGGCCACGTTTCTTACTTAATAATGGGTTATTTGGATTCATGGTTAATTATTGTACTTGACAGTATAGTTAATATGATTATTATAATAAAAAGTATATTAATTGTAGATGTTTTTTAGAATATCTCGGAGAAAAATAATGCATGTCATAAAGGATAGAGTAACGGCAACGAGAGATGAACCATTCTGTTTATTTCTGATTGGAATGCGGATTAATAATTTTTGGAAAATACATAAGTGGTTACCTATCTTTTTCCAGATGCCAAAAATGATGAAAGAACTTGAAAATGACAAAAGTCTAGGTTATCTAGGTGGTGAGAGTTGGTTTGGAAGAAATATAATATCTGTTCAATATTGGGAATCATTTGAACAATTAGAAAATTTTGCTAAATCTAGAGATCATTCACATCTTCCAGCGTGGCAGAAGTTTTTGAAAAATGTTGGAGTAAACGGGGATGTAGGTATTTGGCATGAAACCTATGAGATTAAAAAAGGTAGTTACGAAAACATATACGCAAACATGCCACCATTTTTATTAGGTAAGGTTGCTAATCTTAATAAAGTTACATCATCAAATAATTCAGCACGAAAAAGAAAGTCATAAAAATAATCCCATGACTTAGCTGGAAATTGAAAAGAGAAAGTTACTCCGTCAATTTAGGATGCCCTCTTTTTTTTATCAATAATCTTTATTGCGCCACTGATAAATAGGCTTGTTACTTTAATTGTTCAGATCATCATGACCGTCCGCTATGGGTCGGGAGCACCATCTGCATGCGTCTGCTATTAGGCGATGCAAAAAATTCGTTGTTACTGATTACTTTTAGATTGGTGCTTTAATAAGTTGTGTATGCGTACTCATTTAAGCGGTCTGTGGAAATCTTGCAATGTGTTGATATCTCTGTTTCGCTTGCCAAATATCATATTGCACTTGTAGACGTGACCAAAAACCTGCTGATGTGCCTAGTGCATCTGACAAAAGTAAATCCATTTCTGCGCTAATGCCTGCCTTGCAATTCAATATGCGTGATAAAGCTACGCGAGTAACACCAAGGTGCTTCGATGCATCTGTAATAGTTAAATTTTCTGGCAGGTATTCTCTTAATACCTCACCAGGGTGTGCGGGTGTATGCATTTCCATTTTTTTTCCTAATCTTAGTTTCATCAATATTTATTAGTGATAGTCCAAATAATCCACTAGTTCAATATCATTATCATCAAACTTAAAAATGACACGCCAGTTACCATTGACTGTGAGCGACCAGAAACCAGCAAGATCACCTGTTAACTGGTGTAGTCGCCATGAAACAGGTGCTCTTAAATCATCTGGGGACTCTGCCGCATGCATGGCGGTGAGTTGCACTTTAAGCTTCATAGCATGATGTGGTTGAATGCCTGACTTGTTGCCTGTGTTAAAAAACTGCTCCAAGCCTTTATGACGAAAGTTTTTAATCATACAAAATTATAACACCGTATAGCTAAGCTATACAACAACCGCACGATTTACTATATTTAGCTGAGACATGGATGATTTTATAGTTGTATATTAATGGGTGATATTAATATACAACTACATATTAATGACTGATAAGGGTCGGAAGTGCCGAACTTCAGTGTCTGCTTCGAGGATGACTTAGCACTTGTGACAGAAAGTAACGCCCCAACCTGAAATGGTTAGGTAAATGAAAAGGCGCTGAATTAAGCGTGAACACTAATCTTTAAGCCTAGTGCATTAATCACTTTTGATATGGTCTCAAAACGAGGTTGCGATCCTACGGTTAGGGCTTTATATAGACTTTCACGGCCTAAGCCAGACTCTTTAGCAACTGCAGCCATTCCTTTAGCCTTAGCAATATGGCTAAGAGAGCGGATAAGTTCATCATTGTCACCATCATGTAAAACTTGTGACAAATATTCCGCGATTGCCTCTTCGCTATCAAGATGGCGTGTGATATCAAATGCTTTTAATTTTTGAATTTTTCCCATGATTTAGAACTCCTTGGCCAATTGAACTGCTTTCTTAATATCCGATTGCTGAGAGCTCTTAGTGCCACCAGCCAACAAAATCACCATGACTTTTTCACGCATGGTGTAATAAACTCGATAGCCCGCCCCAATATCTATACGCATCTCAGATACACCATCACCGACGGACTTCACATCCCCCAAATTGCCATTTTCAGCGCGCTCTATGCGTCTCGCAATGGCAACCTTAGCGCGTAGATCTTTGATGGATTCGTGCCACTCTTCAAATGACTCGGTTTGCTGAATGAGGTAGACCATTCGCATATTGTATCCAAGTGGATACAAATGTCAATCTATTTAAAGGTCTGAATTTAGATCAGTCTAAGGAGTTGTTCATTATGAACACCGCCTCCTTTGGGTCGGAAGTGAAGGTTTTATGTGGCCGCTTTCTGTATGTCATTATTTGTTTAAATATATAACTGCTGGTCTTTAATTGAAAAAAGGCGCCTAAAGCGCCTTTTCTAGTCATTTTAACCTTATTCTGATATTTTCTTAAGATTATCTAAACCACCACGATAAACGCTAGTCATCGTTTTAACTGCTGATTCGTCATCTTGGCCTGCAGCTGGAGTGGCTGCAGTATCTTTACGTTTGAATGTACCTGTCCATACTACTAAAGTTTTGTCTTTACCTTGCGCTTTTACGCTTACGGTTGAAACATAGCTTGATACAGGTAGTACACCTTCAATAATTGAGTATTTAAAGCTGTGTTTTTTTGCGCTATAAGCTAACAACTTTTCTTTGATTGTGCCACCATCTTGCAATGTTAATAAACGCTCTGTACCAACTTTATTGTTGGTACCACTAACGATTTCTGTTGACTTGACAGCTGGATGCCATGCACCTAAGTCATTGAAGTTGCTTACTGTAGTCCATACTTTTGCAGCAGGTGCGTTGATAGTTACTTCTTCATGAGCTGCAAGGCTCATTGCTTCATCCGCAAATGCGTTGAATGCTGAAGTTGCTAATAATGAAGCAAGTAATAAATTGTATTTCATTTGTTATTCCCTTTATTTTTATATGTATACCATACGGTATATAGATTAAGTAAGTTGCTATAAGAATTAGTTCAACTTATTTTTAAATAATATGTACTCATAGATATATTGATCGTCCGCTAGTGTTGGTAGTGAATAAATTCAGCGCCTTCTATTGGGTGGTATCATTTTTATTTAATGGCTTAAAAAATAATTAGCCGTGTTGACGAATGAGTTGTGATATTGAAAAATTGAACCGTGGTTAGAGTCCGGATAAAGTACCAATTGAGCATTTTTAAGTTGCTTGTACAACGTGATAGAACCTTCAGTGTTTAACATTGTGTCATTACTTCCAGTCACAACTAAAACTTGCTGCTGTATAGATTTAAGTGTTTTGTACTCTGTATCTGGCGTACTAGTCCATACAATTAGCGCCTTGCCATGTGCATTAGCAATTGCTTTATCACTTTCAGGATCACGGTCTTTTGTTCTTGCATAGACTCTTGATAAAAATTCACCGCCTGCTTTCTTACCGGCATCTGTTTGGCTGAAAAACAAATAATCGCGTGGATCAGGTGCATTTTCTCTTGAGAAGGCTTCACCAAGCACCTTCATTAGGTTGTTGCCGCCACCTTGGTAAGTTGTTCCGGCAAGAATAACTTTATGTACTAATTCAGGATGCTGTGCAGCCAATTCTTGGGCAATAAAGCCGCCCATTGAAAAGCCTAGCAAATCCACTTGTTTGTAGCCTAATGCTTGAATAAACGCATACGCATCAGTGGTCATTTGTTCAATGTTATCTGCAACTCCACCGTTGGTCGCGCCGACACCTCTGTTATTAAATACAACAACAGGACGACTTTTTGCTATCGCATTAACGACAGCTGGATCCCAAGAATCCATCGTGCCCGTAAAGTGTTGCAGGAATACTAATGGAGTACCTGACTTCAGGCCCATCGAACGATATGAAAATTTAACGCCATCGGCTTCTATATATTTGGTTGGCGTTGTTTCCAACCTTTCATCTGCTGAGACTGCACTAGTCTCAACTACTGACAATGTTGACGTTATTAAGAAAAGAGATTTTAAGAATTTATTCATTTACTACTCCTTTAAATTTAAGTGTGTCTTGCTACCAAGCTTGTAACTGCCTCATCAATAAAACATGATGAAATTCACAATTTATTACCAATCGGTACATAAATGTAATTCATCAACACTTGCCATGTCAATCTTTTTTTGTAACAATTGGTATATTAATTAGCAATGAGATTTCGTTATGACTGCTGAGATTAAAAAATCACGAGGTCGTCCTAGAGTTTTTGATATGGATGAAGCGCTTGAGAAGGCATTGAAAATCTTTTGGGCAAGGGGCTATGAAGGCACATCTATAGCCGAACTGACTGAAACGTTAGGTGTTAACAAACCTAGCATGTACGCTGCATTCGGCAATAAAGAAGAGTTGTTCTATAAAGCATTACTGAGATACGCATCTGGTCCCGTAGCTTTTGTGAATGACGTCCTAAAAGAACCCACTGCCCGTAAAGTCGCAGAGACTTTTTTGTTTAGAGCGGCCGAATTCCTTACCGATCCACAGCATCCCAAAGGTTGTATGATTGTTCAAGGCGCATTGTCTAGCGGAGAGAGTGCTGAGCTAGTTAGGAACATTCTAATCAAGTTCAGGAAATCGTATGAGGACCAATTAGCGGAACGTTTTACGAAGGCAATAAGTGACGGTGATTTATCAAGCAAGGCTAATCCTAAATGCTTGGCAAAGTATCTAGCTACTATTCACCAAGGCATGTCAGTTCAAGCAACTAGTGGTGCTACAAAAGATGAGCTTTTAGATGTCGCTAATATCGCCTTGAAAGCTTGGCAGGTATAAAGGATAGTATTAACCATATAAAAAGGTATGGTCGCCATGGGTCGGAAATGATGTAACTTAACGTCTGATTTACAGAAGTCTACATTACGTTACAAAAGTAATGGACATTGAAATACTGTAGATATAAACCTCGGTTAAAGTGTAATCACTGCATTTGTTTTGACCCCTCTTTTCAAGTGCTGAGCTACATGGGTTCTCCACCCCATGTAGCTTTTTTACGTCACATACTTCTAAGAATCAGTATATTTAAAAACCTTGATTAACTTGTGACCGTCAGGTTTGGGTCGGAAGTGAAAATTCTTTGTGTCGGCTTTGAGGCGGTTCAAGTGATAACAAAATTTTTAATCGAAGCCATCTTTTATGAAAATCCTAATTCAGCCAATTTAGCACCAATCTGGGTTTGGCAGCCGGCTAAAGACAGACCTGAGTCCATCTGACCAGCCTTGTCTAACCTGTAAATAATAGGGATCGTTTTCTGTAATTCTTTGATTGCAATCAGCATGCAAGGTATCTGTTCTGTAGAGCAGCAAATCTATCGGTGCAGCTACTGAAACATTACTTCGAATTGTAGAATCAAATGAAATCAGCAAGCACTTTACTGCTTCCAGCATTTCAGTATTATATTTAACAACGCGGTCGATAATAGGTTTCCCATACTTAGTTTCACCTATTTGGAAATAAGGTGTTTCAATGCAAGTTTCTATAAAATTACCTGCTGCATAGATGTTAAATAAACGTGGCTTTTCATCTTTAATTTGACCGCCAAGTATAAAGCTCGCATTAAAATCGATATTGTGATTTTTGAGAGACTCTGCATCTCTCTCAAATGCAGCGCGCAATTCTAACCCGACTAAACCTGCAGCTTCAAATAAGCTATTTACATTATGCAAGTGCTTAGCACTCTCTTCATTATTTTTTATTGCTTCTCTTAAATGACCCACCACTGCCTGTGTAATCGCCAAATTTCCAGCGCTCATTAGCACAATGACTCTATCATTTTTAACTTCAAACACATGCATTTTTGGAGAAATAGCAACTTGATCTACCCCTGCATTAGTTCGCGTATCAGATGCAAATACCAAACCTTCTTGAAGTAACATTCCTACACAATAAGTCATAATTAACTCTTAAATAATTTATCTTAAAATCATAGCATTCGCATGCTATGAGAAGCATATGTTCTATTAATACGAAATAGAACGTTAAAGCATGTCAGTTGGAGCGACGCTTGTTTGTCGACCATTTAAATCTTGACGATGGCGTGTAATCACCTCTTGAGAAGCTAATATAATTTCTCTTAAAAAGCATAGCAGACCAAAAATTAATGAAAACATAGCAGTGATAAACGTCATTAAAACAAAAACAGATAAATGAATGTTGATTGCGACCCCAATGAAAATTGAAGCAATCGCTAAGGATACACATAAACCAGCGAATATAAACAGCCCTACAGACCATCTCATCCAAGAGGTTCTAACTACAATAATATCTAATTCTTCATAAAAATATTTTCGTTGATCTACACTTAATGCATTTAAATATCTAGCGCGATCAATAGCCCTTCCTAATCGCCCTACGAGTACTCCAAGAATCGATCCAATACCCGTCAATAGGAACACCGGTGCTACAGCATCATGAATTGCAAGAGAAACATTAAGTATGTCTGTAGGGGGAATAATTATCATAAGTATTTTTATTTAGATTGTTGGTCTAGATTTGTCTGATATTTTTAAAGTAAACAGTATTTAAATTTCTATTGTTGCATTTGCTGTGACTGCCTCATTAACTCAGCGTCTCTAATTAAAGCTGTTTTATCAATATGGCGTTGCTGCACCAATGGCTCACCTGCTTGATTGACAATAACGCTGCTTGCCATACCTTCAACGCCACCGCCAGAGCGTATGCCACTAACAGGGCTAGCACTTCTGTAATCTAATCCTGTAGCCAGTCTTACATGAGACTCGCCGGAGCGACAGCCATTAGAAACATCAAAACCTTGCCATCCAACATCGGTTAAGTAAACGTCAGCCCATGCATGGGTTTGTATTAAACTGCCGTCGCTTGTAAATAAATAGCCGCTTACATAGCGGGCTGGCAAACCGATGCTACGGCAGCATGAAATAAAGATGTGTGCATGATCTTGGCATACGCCTTGACCAAGATTAAAAGCCTCAGTGGCTGAAGTTGTGACTTGCGTAGCGCCCGTAAGGTAATTGACGCGCTGAAGTAGCTTATGCATCATTGATTCTAATGCATCAATTTGACCGTATACATCTGTTTTAAACTGCGCTGCAAATGTGCGCATTTCTTCATTACTGTTAGTAAGTGGAGTATCACGCAGGTAGATGGGCAATGGCAAATTTTGATGTTGTGGTATTGCCTCTAAACCTGTTTCGATTTCACCTATTGCCACGATTGAAATTTCTTTATGCGGAGTGTCAATAACCAGAGTGTGGGTGCTGTTTCCGTACGCATCTTCTGTCGGGTGCAGTGCACCAACAACTTTAATTTCCCAGCGCTTCACATGCTGACCAAACCCATTTTGAGGCGTTAAGCGCAGTTGCTGAATTGTATAATTGACCGACTCACTATAAACATAGCGTGTGTGATGCTCGATACTTAGTAACATATTAACTAGTCGCAATACTGAAAAAGGTTTTATGCACTTCTGCACCAAGCTTGTTATTAGCCTTCACAAACTCTTCCAAGAACTCATGCAGACCCTGCTGAAAAATACTTCGCATTTTTCCGAAGCGTAATTTCGCGTGTAATTCCCCAGCTAAACGCTTGCATTCAGTCTGGCGGGCCCCTGACAGGTGCTCTAAAATTAACGTTATTTCGTCAAAGCATGCGTGTAGTGAGCGCGGCATATCCCTTCTTAATACGAGTAATTCTGCTACCCGCCAAGGCTCAATGGAATCGCTATAAATTTTCTGATAAGCCTGGAAAGCTGAGACTGAGCGAAGCACTGCGCTCCATTCGTAATAATCTACTGCGCCACCTATTTCTTCTTGTTCTGGCAATAATAAGTGGTATTTCACATCTAATAGTCGCGCCGTATTATCAGCTCGTTCAATAAACGTCCCTAAGCGCACGAAGCTAAAGGCATCATCACGCAACATGGTGCCAAAACAAACACCTCTAAATAAATGTGAGCGTGCCTTCACCCAATCACAAAATTCACGTAATCCATTCTTGGCTAAATCTTGATCTATAAATTGACTGAACTCTAACCAGAGTGCATTGATATTTTCCCAAGTTTCAGAAGTCATTGCTACACGCACAGCGTGAGCATTCTCTCGTGCACTTCGAAGTGAACTGTAAATGCTAGATGGGTTGTTGATGTCCATTGCTAAATAATGAATTACTCCTGCTGCCGTATATTCGTCATTTTCATGCTTAAAATAGTCATGCTTATATGTTTCCACATTCCCTGAAATTTCTAAAGCAGTGACCCATAATGCGGCTTCACTTTCTGCCGCATTAGGCACTAAAGACATGTTATAAGTTACATCTAATACGCGTGCCATGTTTTCTGCACGTTCTATGTGACGTGCCATCCAATAAAGATGATCTGCTGTCCGACTTAGCATGTCACTGCCTCCTCAACATTATTGTCTAACGTAGCGCTTGCACTGGAATTATCTACAATGGCTTCTTGCAATACCCACGTATCTTTAGTGCCACCACCTTGTGACGAGTTAACCACTAACGAACCTTCCTTCATTGCCACCCGACACAATGCACCTGGCACTAGCGTGACTGTTTTTCCTGAAAGCACAAAAGGTCGCAAATCAACATGGCGTGGGGCAATGCCTTGCTCCACTAAAGTTGGGCAAGTTGATAGTGCTAATGTAGGCTGAGCAATATAATTAGATGGATTTGCAATAATTCTTAGCCTAAAGTCAGCCAACTCTTTTTTACTAGCTGCTGGACCTACCAACATCCCATAGCCCCCTGAACCTTGAACTTCTTTGACCACTAACTCAGGTAGACGCGCTAATGTATAAGCTAAATCATCTGGCTTACTTAACTCATATGTCGGTACATTTTCTAATAGAGGAGTCTCCCCTAAATAAAACTTAATCATCGCTGGTACGTGAATATAAGTAGCTTTGTCGTCAGCTACACCTGTACCCACTGCGTTAGCAAGCGTTACGCCACCATTTCGATATGCCGAAAGTAAACCAGGCACACCGAGCATAGAATCTGCATTGAATACCAAAGGGTCTAAATAATCATCATCAATGCGTCGATAAATAACATCTACACGCTGAGGGCCTTGTGTAGTTCGCATATACACAGAATTATTTTGAACAAATAAGTCAGATCCTTCTACTAGCTCAACACCCATTTGTTGTGCTAAAAATGCATGTTCAAAATATGCACTGTTATAGGCCCCTGGCGTTAACACAACCACCGTAGGTTCATGCACACCATCTTGTGCTACGGCACGTAAATTCTTCAATAATACCTGTGGATAATGATCTACTGGCGCTATGGAGTAACGCCTGAATAGTTCAGGAAAAAGACGCATCATCATTTTCCTGTCTTCTAACATATAAGACACACCAGAGGGTGTACGTAAATTATCTTCTAACACATAAAATTGTGATTCGCTGGTACGGACTAAATCAATACCTGCAATATGCGCATAAATTTGATTGGGCACATCCACACCAAACATCTCAGGCCGATATTGCGAATTGGCTAAAATACTGGCTGGAACTATGCCTGCATTAATGATTTCTTGTCTGTGATAGATATCATGCAAAAACATGTTTAGTGCTCGCACTCGTTGAATTGCTCCAGCTGACAAACGAGACCACTCTTCCGCGGCCAATATACGTGGCACAACATCAAATGGAATCAAACGTTCTGCACCATCATCATCACCATAAACGTTAAACGTAATGCCCACGCGGCGAAACAGCAACTCCGCCTCCTGGCGCTTGCTATTTAACTGATGATGAGGAACACTTTTTAGCCAAAGATTGTAATCTGAGTAAATTGCACGAACACTGGCTGCATCTGTATCTGCCAAATTGATTTGCATTTCATCAAAGAATGATAAGGGTGAGTTTTTCATGGTCGTAATCTTTTTTTATATATAAAACATTAAGCAAAACTCATGCCTAAGATATTACTCATAAAAATCAGTTGGTTGAAACTTGCAAGTTGGATTTAACTAATTAATGCTCAAATGAGGTGCATTAATTAATCTCGCAATAAAATCTATGCGATATTTAAGTGCGTTAAATTTAAGGTCGATATTAGATAGATGTGTATTTGAGAAAATTAACTTAGATTGTTATTGGCTGCGAACATCTGCTGTGGCTCGGAAGTGACGAAATTAAGTGCCTGCTTTATGCAAAAATATTGTTCGTGATGTGTCAGCAAAGTATATTTCTTCAATGATTTTACTTAGCCACCATTCATGAACAGCAACAGTGCTAACTTTTTAAATGGACTCATAATAAACTTATACGAACAAGACATGTTGTCAGTTCAACCAGTTAAAGACTTTGGAGAATTATTATGTGGACTACACCAGCAGCTACAGAAATGCGTTTTGGCTTTGAAGTTACAATGTACGTAATGAACAAGTAATCTGATTTAAAGAATAAACAGCCTATTCAGAAATGAGTAGGCTTTTTTGTGTATTAAAAGCCTACTTACAGTTGGCAAAATTAACAAAAAAAGTTATAAAATTTTAACGTAGATGCCAATATTATCCGAGCTGCGTAAACATCCGTCAAAGCTACCACCGTAGATTTTAAATATGAAATAAATCTGTAGGTTTTTAATAATTATCTAAGCCTTATATTTATGAAAAATTACCTATTGCCCTCACTGAAAACCAGCATAATTGTGATTTTTGTGACATTTTTTTAAATCAATTTAAATGGCACGTTAACATCAATCATTCAACCAATTCCAAAAAATATGAATTCACTTTTAAATCGTAGCCTCGTTTTAAGTAATAATAAAATACCCGTTACTCGTGAGCAGATTAGTGCTTATTTTCATCAAACGTCAGATTTGTATGAAAGCTTATTTCAAACATTAAAAAATGACGAGGCGTATTACTTCAAACCCAATCATTTGAGACACCCACTCATTTTTTATTATGGCCATACCAATACTTTTTTTATTAATAAATTGATTTTGGCTAGTTTAATCACAAAGCGCGTGAACCCAAAATTTGAGTCAATGTTCGCTGTTGGCGTGGATGAAATGGGTTGGGACGATGTTAATGAGATGAATTATAACTGGCCCACGCCCGCTGAGGTAAAAGCGTACCGTGCCAGCGTGCGCTTAGTGGTGGATGACTTAATTAGCAGACTGCCGTTAAATCTACCGATTGATTGGGATAGTCCTTGGTGGCCGATTTTGATGGGAATTGAGCATGAGCGTATACACTTAGAAACCAGCTCTGTATTAATTCGCCAACAGGCTTTGCAATTGGTTCAGCAATCTGCGGATTGGGGGCAGTGCCAAGCAGTTGATGTGATCGCACCAGTGAACATCTTGGTGGATGTTCCAGCAAGGGATATTGTGTTAAGTAAATCAGCTGAATACTTCGGCTGGGATAACGAATATGGTCAATTTAAAACGCATTGTCCAGCTTTTCTGGCGTCGAAGTATTTGACTTCTAACGCAGAATTTTTAGCCTTTGTTGATGCAGGTGGTTATCAAGATGACCAATATTGGCAAGGAGAGGGTTTTAGTTGGCGGCAATATGCACAGGCTATGCATCCGACTTTTTGGATAAAAAATGGTGGTGCTTGGAAGCTGCGCTTAATGACATCGGAAATTGACATGCCTTGGAGTTGGCCTGTTGAGGTTAATTACCATGAAGCAAAGGCTTTTTGCCAATGGCAGTCAATCCGATTAGGCAAGCCAGTGCGCATGCCAACAGAGCATGAATGGTATAGTATATACGAGCATGCTGGCTTGTCAGATGAAAAGGTGGCAAGTCACACGCATGCAAACCTTTTTATGGATCATTTTGCATCACCTTGCCCCGTTAACCAGTTTGCCCATGGAGATTTTTACGATGTGGTAGGTAACGTTTGGCAATGGACAGAAACACCCATTTCCCCGTTTGATGGTTTTAAAGTACATCCTTTGTACGATGATTTTACAACACCCACTTTTGATGGTCGCCATAATTTAATGAAAGGCGGCTCTTGGATTGCAACAGGAAACGAGGCGATTAAAAGTGCCCGTTATGCCTTTAGAAGACACTTTTTTCAACATGTAGGATTCCGCTATATCGTGAGTGATACCCAAATCGAAGATAATGCATCGCATTATGAGTCAGACAAACAGCTTTCTGAATATGCGGAGTTTCACTATGGCGACACTTACTTTAGTGTGCCCAACTTCCCCAAAGCACTCAGCGATTTTGCGATTCAAAGTCTGCAATCGAGACCAGCCAAAAGCGCATTAGATTTAGGCTGCGCAACTGGGCGCGCAACATTTGAGCTAGCCAAACATTTTGATCATGTGACGGGTATTGATTTTTCTGCACGCTTTATCGGCCTAGCCCTCAAGTTAGCGCAACAAGGGGTGTTGCGTTACACCATGGTCAATGAAGGAGATTTAGTCGGCTATCAAGAGCGAAGCCTTGCAGCGCTTCAATTAGAGAATGTGGCGCACAAAGTAGAGTTCTGGCAAGGGGACGCTTGCAACCTTAAACCACAATTTACAGGCTACGATTTTATTCTAGCTGCAAATTTAATAGACCGACTCTATAGCCCGCGCCAATTCTTAAGCAACATTCATGCACGTTTAAATATTGGTGGAGTGTTGATGATTACCTCACCATATACTTGGCTAGAAGAGCATACTCCACGAGACGAGTGGATTGGTGGCTTTAAGCGAGATGGAGAAAATGTGACCACGATAGATGGTCTGAAAGAGCTGCTAGGCAAACACTTTAAACTCATGCAGGCGCCCGTTGAAATCCCATTTGTGATTCGTGAAACCCGTCACAAGTTTCAACATACACTTTCTGAAGTCACCCTTTGGGAACGCATACATTGACGCATATTTCGACTCACTCGTTTGACCAAAATATCACCCGTGAAGGTACGCAATCACTCAAATATGATGGCAGATTAACCACATTTGGTAGAGACGACGTCATGCCGATGTGGGTAGCTGATATGGATTTTGCGGCTCCAAAGGCAATCACAGAAGCCTTACAAGCAAGGGCAAATCATCCAGTTTTTGGCTACAGCATTGCACCTGAAAGTCTATATGAAGCCCTCATAGACTGGTTGCTGGCAAAGCACGATTGGCAGGTGAAGCGCGAGTGGATTTTGCTTACGCCCGGTGTGGTGCCGTCATTAAATTTAGTTGTAGCGGCACTCACTGCAGAAAACTCAGGTGTGATTGTGCAGCCACCCGTTTACGCTCCATTTTTTTCTGCGGTCACCAATCAAAACCGTCGTTTAATCGAAAACCCATTAGTGTTACAAAACGATGGTTTTGACAATGCGCATTATGAAATAGACTTTTCAAAACTTGATGCCAGTGCCAAAGATGCGAAAATGTTACTACTTTGCTCCCCTCATAATCCAGTTGGGCGCGTTTGGTCAAAAGACGAACTGCTGAGATTGCTAGCCATTGCCAAAAAATACGATTTGATTATTTTAGCGGATGAAATTCATTCTGATTTGGTTTACGCAAATGCGCAACACCAATCTCTGAGTCACTTGGCTTTGGAGGCTGAAAAATTATCATCCTCACCAACTGAGGAGGTTCACTGCATCATTACGGCTGTTTCGCCAAGCAAAACCTTTAACATTCCAGGATTAGGCTTATCTGCATTGATCGTACCCAACAAGGCGCATCGTCAAGCGATTCAATCGCACCTGAATACTATGGGGGTTTCAGTGACCAACCCATTTAATCTTGTCGCATTTGAGGTTGCCTATCGCGAAGGGGGTCCTTGGTTAATCGCGTTGATGGCGTATTTGCAAAATACTTGCAACGAAGCGATTGCGTTTATTAAAATGCATTTGCCAACAATCAATGTGATTCGCCCACAAGGCACTTATTTACTATGGCTAGATTGCCGAAGTTTAAATCTCGATGACGATGCCTTAAACCGTTTTTTTATCCAAGAGGCCAAACTAGGCTTATCCCCCGGCGCCATTTTTGGTTGTGGTGGCGAGGGCTTTATGCGCATGAACATTGGCAGTCCAAAATCCCATGTGATGGCTGCCCTTACACGGTTAAAAGTTGCCTTAACGACTAAAAGCGTTTAACTGAACCTAAACGACTAAAAGCCTCTACACGCTTTGGTTGAACAAATAAAATTAAAAACCAATACTATTAAAGTATAAATTTGAGGCAATCAGGATGGTTAATATTAGACATGTTGCTTTGCTATTGTTCGCATGCAAACACCTTAGGTTTTGCGTTTTAGTGATAACGCGTTCACACAATAGCGAAGCCTACTGGGGGCGGGGCCGTCTGGAAAGACGTGGCCTAAATGTGCATCACAAGTATTACAGGTAATTTCTACACGTGAGCGACTCATGCTGTCGTCATTAAAGTAAGCGACAGCATTTTCATCAATAGGCTGTGTAAATGAAGGCCATCCTGTTCCAGAATCGAACTTCTCTGTTGAGTCAAATAACAATGTATCACAACAAGCACAAGCATATAAGCCAGGCTCAAAGTGTGTGCACATTGGTGAGCTAAAAGGACCTTCAGTGCCTGCATTACGAGTAACTTCGTACACGTCGTTGGGTAGTAAGCTGTGCCATTGTTCACTTGTTTTTACCACACGCTGATTGGCGAGCGGATTGGCGTGAGTTAAAAAATTTTCAATATCTTGCCAAGTAAGCATTTTAGTTTCCAGTTGATTAATAAGTTACCACATATGATGTGATAGGTTTTTTAAAAACTAGTTCTGTTCAATCGCAGCATAAATTTCAAATGATATTCCGTCATAAAAAATATGACATAAAGAATAATTTGCGCTACTTCATTGTGTGCTCTCGTATTATTGCGCTCACTTATTACCAAAGGATATTACGACTTAGCCGATTTTTTGCATGAATACATTAGTTTTATGACGGAGTCAGATTGGCATAATGATACCTAGCAGAATCTTACCATCGCGATTTTTTCAAACTGTGCAAAGGGCATCGGCCCCGAAAAATGTGCAGGAAAAGAAGGGCTAAAATGTGTTGTGGCTTTGAAGTTACAATGTACATAACGAACAAGTAATCTGCATTATCGAATAAACAGCCTATTCAAAAATGAGTAGGCTGTTTTTGTATCTAAAATTAGTTAACAACTTTAATTGTTTCTGTGGTTAGCGTCGCGTACGCAATGCTTATTAGGCTTATATTCTTTTGGTGGCTTTTGCGTAGGCTTGCAATCCATCTCGACGACCAACGGATAACACAATAATCACTAAGCGTGTATCGATTACTTCTTACACTAATCGATAGCCAATTTTTTGCAGTTTTATTTTGTAACACTCATTAAGATCATTACTTAATCTAGCAGCAGGAACATATGGATTGGCCATGCGCTTTTCCAATTGTTTCTTAAACTGGGATTTAATTGATCCGACTAAATCATTCCATTCTTTGGGTATCCGTAATACGTGATTGATAGCAACCATAGATTACGATTTCATTCCTGACAAACATATTCGCTGTGATGACTCATGTGATGTATAATGATGCATTATTTGATGATAATGGTGATGATATGAGAACAACCGTAACGATTGAAGACTCGCTGTATGAGAAGGCTCTGGAGGTTGCAGACCCCGCCATGGACAAAGCTGATCTATTCAGAGAGGCAATCAAGATATTCGTCAGAGTTCAGGCATCCAGACGGCTGTCTGCGTTAGGAGCATCCATGCCGGATATGGATGACATTCCTCGTCGGCGTAGTGGCGCTTAATGATGGGCGTTTTAGTGGATACTTCCGTATGGGTTAATCATTTCCGTGAGCTCAACCAGGGGTTAATTGACCTGCTTGACTGCGACGCGGTGCTAATTCACCCGATGGTCGTGGCTGAGCTTGCATGTGGCACCCCACCTTCGCGTACAGGTACGCTGTCTTCCTTGGCGGCACTACAGCAGTCGCAGCAGGCAAGTTTGAGCGAGGTGATGGACTTCATTGAGCGGGAGAAGCTCTATGGCCAAGGGTGCGGCATCGTGGATATGATCTTGCTGGCATCCACACTAATCACTCCAGGTGCAGAGTTGTGGACGTTGGACAAACGGCTGTCGTCCCTGTCTGAGAAATTTGGCGTAATGTACTACCCAAGACTTCACTGATCTTGTTGATATCAATCACGTATTACGGATACCCCATTCTTTTAGCGCATCTTCATGGAACTCAAGACTATAGGTCATCAAGTGATACTTTCACTGTTTTACCACCACGACGCGCTTTTACGATCTTGCTAAGCTCAATGTTCTCGACTTGATCTAGCAAAAATTCGTAATAGTCTGCTGAAAGCAAATACGCGGCAGGCTTGTTATGATTGAGCACTGCCACAGGTGAATCACTAACGATATCTGCTATGCTCACACGACGCAAATCCGTCATGCTAACTGTGGACTGTGCGTATATATTTTGTGTAATAGCCATAATATTATCGTGTCTTATATTGTGTAAATTAATGTGTAATATTATGCGCAAATTATCAAGTTTCAAGGCGCATATAGTAAGTTAGCATCCTTCTAGCATCATCAATCTTGATGACTCCAGCCTCGACAACCAATAAAATTAAGATCACAACAATGTGGGATTTTTTTACGTCTACATTGTTGGGCGTTGACATGGCAAGAGCAGAATATAACTATTACTTCCAACTGCAATAGCAACTTATTGAAATAAATGTAAACTAATGAATTATGCTTAATAAAACAACAATAGATTCTAGCTTAATCGATTCTTACCAATCTGCAAATTACCATGTCTATGCTCCGCAGCCGTTCACGCTCAATATAGGGGTAGCTAGTCAGCCACTTAAATCGCTATATCTATCAGCGCACATAAAGTCAGCGGGCTTTATAACGGCATACAACCCTCATAGCCAAGCACTGACTGAAACAGAAAATAAGTTAAGAAGCGCCAAATTAATCACGGAAATTCAACAACGTAGCTTGAAGTTTATAGCAGGCGTTGGCCAGTGCCCAGAAAGTGAATGGCCAGGAGAAGAAAGTGTATTAGTGTTAGGGATTAGCTTGGAGGCGATCAAGGCGCTAGGCAAGCTGCATGGGCAAAATGCCATCGTCTGGTGCGACGCTGACGCCTTACCGCAGCTAATTTTTCTAATTTAACGGCTTACCATCAATGAATAAATAGCGTATCAATTGATGAGGCATGACTACACTCTTTACGTGCTTTATAGTGCGGTATCTGCCCATCCTTGTTATGATTTGCACTGGTTAATTGAGGCATAGTTTAATGAGCACTTATAGTGATATTGATGTAAATGATTTAGTAGAAAAAATGGCCAAAGAAACCTTGGTTCTGGTAGATGTGCGCAATGCCGATGAAGTAGCGCGTGGCGTTATTGCCGGCGCCATTCATATTCCACTGGCTTTACTGCCGTTACAATACGATGAAATAGCTAAGGCTGATAATGTGGTGTTTTATTGCCACAGTGGCGTACGCTCAGCACATGCGGCCGCGTTTGCTGCTAGTAAGGGTTGCAAACATCCTTCTAATTTAGTAGGTGGTGTGTTGGCTTGGGCAAGGGCCGGTCAGCCTTTTGTGCCAATGGCTGAAGGAAATCATAAATAATGGACTTTGCTAAAGAGGTGGATGCCTCTGGTCTGAATTGCCCCTTACCCATTTTGCGATGCAAGAAAGGCTTAAGTGAACTTGAAGCGGCACAAGTATTAAAAGTAATCGCTACCGATCCTGGCTCGGTAAAAGATTTCAACGCATTTTGTGCGCAAACTGGACACGCCCTTTTGCAGCTCGATCAAGATGGAAAAACCTTCACTTTTTATATTAAAAAACGAGCAGACTAACCTTCGCAGGTAGAAACTCATGGCTAAAAAATTGGCGCTCATCGCATCAAAAGGCACGCTAGACTGGGCTTATCCTCCGTTTATTTTGGCTTCAACCGCGGCGGCGTTAGATTATGAAGTGAGTATATTTTTCACCTTTTACGGCTTAACTTTACTTAAAAAAGACCTGAATGATTTAAAGGTTTCACCGCTAGGTAACCCCGCAATGCCTATGCCAGTGCCTATGCCTAATTTCATACAAATGCTACCCGGCATGGAGAGCATAGCGACCATGATGATGAAGCAAAAGATTGCCGATAAAGGTGTGGCGAGTATTGAAGACCTGCGCACTGCTTGCTTGGAAAGTGGTGTTAAATTTATTGCCTGCCAAATGACGGTGGACCTGTTTGATTTCAAGCCGTCAGACTTTATTGGGGGTATTGAGTTTGGTGGTGCGGCCAGCTTTTTTGAGTTTGCCGGTGAGTCTGATGTAAATCTGTTTATTTAATATTTTTAGCCACTCCTTATGGCAAAATTACGGTCCAGATATCTCATACAACCAATAAAAAAGGTGCATTTCAATTTTCAGCGCCTTTTTTATTGAACTAGGGTGACTCAAAACATTACTTAAGTTTAGCTAGCTGACTTTTCAATTTTTCTAGATTAGCACTAAACTCAGCCGCCCTTGCTTGCTCTTGCTCAACCACCGCTGTGGGTGCGCGCGCCACAAAACTTTCATTGCCTAACTTGGCGTTGGCTTTGCTGATTTCACCTTCTAGCCGAGATACTTCTTTACTTAAACGCTCTTTCTCGGCGGCAAGATCAATTTCAACCTTTAACATGAGTTTAAATTCTTCAACTATCATCACGGGCGCATCAGCTTCGGGTAGCTCATCAACAATAGTGACATCTTCGAGCTTAGCCAAGGCTTTTAAGTATGGTGCATAAAGCGCCAATTGTGTGGCATCCCCTACAGCAATCAAAGGCACGCGTGCTGCAGGAGAAATGCTCATTTCTCCGCGCAGGCTTCGACAGGCATCAACCGCTTGTTTTAATAAGCTTACCCAACCTTCGGCCACATCATCAATTTTGCTGGTCTGCGCTTGCGGATAGGCTTCAAGCATAATACTAGCACCAGCTTTCCCGCTCATTGGGCCTATAGTTTGCCATATCTCTTCGGTAATAAACGGCATAATCGGGTGTGCTAAACGCAAGATGGTTTCAAGCACGCGCAATAAAGTACGGCGTGTTGCACGTTTTTCAGCATCAGTGCCTTGCTGCACTTGAACTTTGGCAAGCTCCAAATACCAATCGCAGTATTCATCCCAGACAAATTCGTAAATGGCTTTAGCAGCTAAGTCGAATCTATAATCAGTAAACGCTTTTTCCACTTCTGCTTCAGTGCGCTGCAGCGTCGATACAATCCAGCGATCTGCTTGGGAGAAGCTTAAGTATCCCTCTGGCTGAGTGCTGCATTGCTCCATGCCGCAGTCTTGGCCTTCGGTATTCATCAGCACAAAGCGCGTGGCGTTCCACAATTTATTACAGAAGTTTCGATAGCCATCACAGCGCTGCAAGTCAAACTTAATATCGCGACCAGGCGAGGCCAATGCCGCGAAAGTAAATCGTAAAGCATCCGTCCCATAGGCGTTAATGCCATCTGGGAATTCTTTACGGGTACGTTTCTCAATCTGCTCGGCTTGCTTAGGATTCATTAACCCTGTCGTACGTTTTTTAATTAACTCATCTAAGCCTATGCCGTCGATTAAATCAATCGGATCAAGCACATTGCCCTTAGACTTACTCATTTTCTGGCCTTCTGCATCGCGAATCAAGCCATGCACATACACATGCTTAAACGGAATTTTTCCAGTGATATGCGTGGTCATCATCACCATCCGCGCCACCCAGAAAAATATAATATCAAAGCCGGTGACTAGCACGGAAGATGGCAGATATAAGTTGAGTGCCGTATTGGCTTTATCTTTAGCTTCGTCGCCGGTCCAATCTAAGGTTGAGAAAGGCCATAATGCTGAGGAGTACCAGGTATCTAGCACATCTTCATCGCGCTTAAGTTTGCCACTGTAGCCATCGTTAGCCGCAAGTAATTCTGCTGCTGCTTCATCATGTGCTACATAGACTTTGCCATTGTCAGCATACCAAGCTGGAATCTGATGGCCCCACCAAAGTTGGCGTGAAATACACCAGTCTTGAATATTATTGAGCC
>Ga0118677_10004796_pt1 | contig 24257 bp, 15 predicted proteins | sample AliMusrvi5mmetaG_FD_86154 | JGI IMG/M metagenome (GOLD analysis project Ga0118677, IMG submission 86154)
TCGCAATATGTTTCATTACTGTGCCGTTCATTTAAGCGATGTGGCTTATTCTGCGCGGGATATGGATTTTGCCCTGCGTTGGGGTTTTGGCTGGAAAGAAGGCCCTTTCGAGACTTGGCAGCAAGCCGGGTGGCAGCAAGTGGCCCAGTGGGTTGCGGAAGATATTTCTGCAGGGGAGGCATTGTGCAGTGCGCCGTTGCCGGCCTGGGTGATGGACGGCCGCACAGGCGTGCATCAAGCAGAAGGGTCTTGGAGTGCTGCTACAGCACGCTATGAGCCCACCAGTACATTGCCTGTTTATCAGCGTCAATATTTTCCCGAACAGGTTATCGGCGCTGGGGGTCAGACCCCAGCTACGGCGGGGCGCACGGTCTTTGAAGACGGATTCATTCGCGCTTGGACGCTGGACGATGAGGTGTTGATTGCCTCCATCAAAACCAAAATGCGGACTTTTAATACTGGCGCTTTAACGGGTTTGGGCCGCGCCGTTGAGGAGGCCGAACAACATTTTAAAGCCATGGTGATTTGGGGCCCAGGAGAACCATTCTCCGCAGGGGGTGACTTGAAAGGTTTCCTGACTATTTACGCCAACCATGGCGTAGAGGCCTTTAGACTGGAAGAGCGTATTTTTCAAGATGTGATGCGTCAATTGCGTTATTCGCAAATTCCCACGGTGGCGGCTGTAAAGGGTTACGCCTTGGGTGGGGGCTGCGAAGCTTACCTGCATTCCGATCGGCGTGTGGTGCATATGGAAACCTTCGTGGGTTTGGTAGAGGTGAAGGTGGGCTTACTCCCAGGCGCCGGGGGCTTAACCACCCTCACGCGCCGTGCGGGCGAATCTGCCTTGCTAGCGGGCAACCCCCATGATGTGTACGCCTATATTAAAGACGCTTATCAGCGTGTGGTGTTGTCTGCGGTCAGCACCAGCGCCAACGAAGCACGTCAAATGGGCCTGCTGCAAGAGGGTGATGTGGTGGTGGCGCATGCGGATGAACTGCTGTTTGTGGCGCTCTCGCAAGCGCGCGCCATGAGTGACTCCGGCTATCGCCCCCCCTTGCAACAGTCGTTTCCCGTATGCGGCCGCGATGGCAAAGCCAATATGGTGGCGGCATTGCATAATTTGCGCGATGCGGGTCAATTAACCGATTACGATGTGGTTATTTGTACGGCTATTGCCGATGTGATGTGCGGAGGCGAAGTGGATGCAGGGACATTCCTTATGGAAACCGATATTCTGGCCCTAGAGCGCAAACATTTTGGTGAATTGATGGAAGATGTTAAAACCCGTGAACGCATTCAGGCCATGCTGGATACGGGAAAACCGTTACGCAATTGAGTACAGGCCATGACTGAAGAAGTCTATATTGTTGCAGCGCACAGGCGGACATTACGGACTGATCACTCTCTGTGTGGGTATGGGGCAAGGTGTTGCTGGTCTCTTTGAGCGGGTATGATGATGGGTTGCGCCTTATACCCACAATGAACTTTTGGATACGTGTCTCATGAAAATACTGGTTCCCGTAAAACGGGTGTTGGATTACAACATTAAAGCGCGCGCCAAAGCCGATGGCTTGGGCGTTGAATTGGCAGGTCTTAAAATGGCCATGAACCCCTTTGATGAAATCGCTTTGGAAGAAGCCTTGCGCTTGAAAGAGCGGGGTGCTGCCACTGAAGTGATTGCCGTGTCCTGTGGCGCCATCGCTTGCCAAGATACTTTACGTACTGCCTTGGCTTTGGGCGCGGATCGCGCCATTTTGGTCAGCACTGAATGCGAGTTGCAACCCTTGGCTGTGGCGAAATTATTGCGCGTCCTTGTAAACCGCGAAGAGGCCGGGTTGGTGATTTGTGGCAAGCAGGCCATTGATGATGACGCGGGTCAAACGGGACAAATATTGGCTGCATTATTGGGTTGGTCGCAAGCCACTTTTGCGTCACAAGTCACTTTGGAGGCCAACCACGCCACCATAACGCGCGAAATTGATGGCGGCCTAGAAACCATCGTGGTGCAAATGCCAGCGGTCATCACCACCGATTTGCGCCTTAACGAACCGCGCTACGCCACACTGCCCAATATTATGAAGGCCAAGAAAAAGCCATTAGAAACCATAGCCCCTGACGCGTTGAATGTGGACATCGCACCTCGCTTACGGCTTCTTAAAGTGGTGGAGCCGCCGGCGCGCGTTGCAGGCATTCGTGTGGCCACTGTGGCTGAGTTGGTGGATAAACTGAAAAACGAAGCGCGGGTTATTTAATATGACTATTCTTGTTATTGCAGAACATGATCACCGCCACCTTAAATCGGCCACACGCCATGTTCTAAGCGCCGCACATGCTGTGGGCGGCGATGTTCATATCTTGGTGGCCGGGCATTCTTGCAGCCCTGCGGCAGAAGCGGCGCGCACCTTACCCGGTGTGACGCAGGTGTTGTTGGCCGATCACGTCAGTTTGACTGCTGATGGGGCTGAGAATCTAGGCCACTTGGTATTGCGGTTGGCGCCGTCCTACACTCATATTTTGTCCGCTTCTAGCGCCGTTGGAAAAAGTTTTATGCCGCGCGTGGCTGCACTCTTGGATGTGGCACAAATTTCTGACATTGTACGCGTGGATGCAACAGACACTTTTACGCGCCCCATCTATGCTGGTGCACTGTGGGCCACAGTACACACACAAGACCCTATTAAAGTGGTGACGGTGCGGGTTACCGCTTTTGAGGCCTGTGCAGAAACCGGCGGTCATGCAGCACTAACCCCCATTCCTGAAGTTGCCGAATCTGGCCTATCCACACGCCAATCTATTGCCCTGAGTGTTTCCACGCGCCCTGAGTTAGAGGGCGCGCGCGTGGTGGTATCTGGTGGGCGGGGTTTGGGCAGCGCGGAACGCTATAAAGAATTGCTAGAACCCTTGGCGGATAAATTGCAGGCGGCCTTAGGCGCTTCGCGTGCGGCTGTAGATTTAGGCTATGTGCCCAACGATTATCAAGTGGGCCAAACGGGGAAAATTGTAGCGCCTGATTTGTATATTGCAGTGGGTATTTCTGGGGCCATTCAACATTTGGCTGGCATGAAATCTGCGCGCGTCATTGTGGCCATTAATAGCGACCCCGAGGCGGCTATTTTTACCGTGGCCGATTACGGCTTGGTAGCGGATTTAAACAGCGCAGTGCCGGAATTAACCGCGGCCCTGTAAGGGGGAACTAAACGGACTGTAGCGGGATTTTGAAGCCGCGGCGTTGGATGCGGTTTTGGCCATCTACATACACCAAGCGGGGTTCGAAGCATTCTACTTCTTCTTCGCTATAGTTGGCGTAGGTGGCAATAATCAGAATATCGCCCACCTGGCATTTGCGAGCGGCGGCGCCATTTACAGAAATCATGCCCGATCCGCGTTGGCCGCGAATGGCGTAAGTGGTAAAGCGCTCACCGTTGTCCACATTGTAAATGTCGATTTGTTGGTATTCGCGGATGTCCGCAGCGTCCAACAGATCTTCATCAATGGCACAGGAGCCCTCGTAGCCCAATTCGGATTGGGTAACGGTGACACGGTGCAGCTTGGCTTTCATCATCGTCCGTTGCATGGTTTCCCTTTGCGGTCGGTTTTAGAGCTAAAGCAATTAATGGGTTATGAGTGTATCAAATAAACCACCCAGGTTCTATGACATTATTGCATTGCAACAGGGTTGAATCCTATCAGGTTTTTTGACTATGATGATAATTATTACTTTATGAATATAGCCTTACCCTTAACCTTAACCCCTGCGGAACAAACCGCTTGCACAGAGCAAGTGCGCAGGGCGCTGGCTGAAGATGTGGGGATCGGCGATCGTACGGCTGCTCTGATTTCCGCATCAGCCATGGCCCACGCCACAATTATGGTGCGCGAGGGCGCCTGTTTGTGCGGACAACCTTGGGTTAATGAAGTTTTTCGTCAATGCGACCCTCGCATTCAGATAGTTTGGAATAATGCTGAAGGCACCCTCTTGGATAGGGGTCAGACCCCGGTTGTCTTGCGTGGCCCTGCCCAGGCTTTACTCACGGGCGAACGGACCGCGTTAAACTTTCTTCAGACGCTCTCAGCAGTGGCCAGCCAAACGGCTCTTTTCGTGGAGGCCGTAAGCGGCACCCATGCCGTCATTGTGGATACCCGAAAGACTATTCCCGGCCTTCGTTTGGCGCAAAAATATGCTGTGCGTGTGGGGGGAGGGCAGAACCATCGCATAGGCTTATATGACGGCCTGCTGTTAAAAGAAAACCACATTGCGGCAGCAGGTGGTGTGCGCCCAGCGTTACTGGCCGCCTTAGCCCTTACCCCAAAAGATGTATTGCTTGAAATTGAAGTGGAAACGTTGCAACAGTTGCATGAGGCGTTACAAGCCGGTGCACCCATGGTGCTGCTGGACAATATGTCCCTTCAACAACTGCGCGAAGCGGTGCATCTTAATCAAGGCCGGGCCATCCTAGAGGCTTCAGGCGGTGTAAATGTCCACACCGTACGCGCCATTGCCGAAACCGGGGTGGATCGGATTTCCGTGGGCGGCCTGACAAAAGACATTAAAGCAATAGATTTTTCTATGAGATTTCATATAGATGAATAAATTAGTGAATGTAGAATATGAGCGTCCAGCGAGCTGTGACACACGCCATGCGTGGGCCAGTATTCCACCTGAACCCAGCGTTGAGCGGCGCGCTGAACTGAAATCCCGAATCAAAGCGCGGCTCAAAGCCACCCAAGCGGTCTTGGTGGCGCACTATTACGTCCATCCCGACTTACAGGACTTGGCGGAAGAAACCGGTGGTTTGGTGGCGGACTCTCTTGAGATGGCCCGTTTTGGTAAAAACCATCCCGCATCCACCTTGGTGGTGGCGGGTGTGCGCTTTATGGGTGAGAGCGCCAAAATCCTCTCCCCAGAAAAAACCGTATTAATGCCCGACTTGGATGCCACCTGTTCGCTGGACTTGGGCTGTCCCTTGGATGAATTTTCAGCGCTCTGCGATCAGCATCCCCATCGCACTGTGGTGGTGTACGCCAATACCAGTGCTGCCGTTAAAGCGCGCGCCGATTGGGTGGTGACCTCCAGTTGCGCCGTGGATATCGTGCGCCACTTACACAATCAAGGGCAAAAAATTCTTTGGGCACCGGATAAGCATTTGGGGGAATACATCCAAAATCAAACCGGAGCCGATATGTTGTTGTGGCGTGGATCCTGTGTGGTGCACGATGAGTTTAGATCAACTGAATTGCAAGCGCTAAAAACCCAGTACCCTGATGCCAAGGTATTGGTGCATCCTGAGTCGCCCGCGGCCGTAATCGCTCTGGCTGATGTGGTGGGGTCTACGTCCGGTATTTTAAAAGCGGCGGCCACCCTAAACGCCACCACCTTCATTGTGGCCACTGATAACGGCATGATGCATAAATTGCGCCAACAAAATCCTGCTAAAATATTTTTAGAAGCCCCCACGGCCGGCGCCAGTGCCACTTGCCGCAGCTGTGCCCATTGCCCTTGGATGGCCATGAATGGTTTAGAAAACTTATTACATTGCTTAGAAGCCAGAAACAACGTGATTGAGATTACAACCGAGTTAGCCCAACTGGCCCGTATCCCCATTCAGCGCATGCTGGATTTTACAGCGCAGGGCAATAAACCCTCAGGCATCGTACCCAATATTGGCGCCGCTTAAAGGTGCGCTCAGTTTTAAGGCTTCAAGAGTGTGGGCTGTGCACTTTCTAGGGTGAAGGGGTAGTCGCGGCTGTAATGCAAACCACGGCTTTCGTGACGGGACTGAGCGGAGCGCACAATGAGTTCGGACACCAACACCAAGTTGCGCAATTCCAGCAAGTCGCGACTGACATGAAAGTTGGCATAGAACTCTCTAATTTCCTCAGTCAGCAGTTTTAATCGATGGGCGGCTCGTTCTAAACGTTTATCCGTGCGCACAATCCCCACGTAATCCCACATAAAACGGCGCAATTCATCCCAATTGTGAGAGATCACCACTTCTTCATCGGCATCCGTTACCTGACTGCTGTCCCATAAGGGAAGCGGTGCGCCAGGAAACACAGGGCTGGCATGAATAGCGTCACTGGCGGCTGTGGCCAACACCACACATTCCAGCAAAGAATTGCTGGCCAAGCGATTGGCGCCATGCAACCCGGTGCAAGCGGTTTCGCCCACGGCATAGAGATTTTGTAAGTCCGTACGCCCAGATAGGTCGGTGACTATACCGCCACAGGTGTAATGAGCCGCAGGCACCACCGGGATTGGATCTTTTGCCATGTCAATGCCCAACTCTAAGCAGCGCTGATAAATGGTAGGGAAATGTTCGCGCACAAACGCTTCGCCCTTATGGCGCATGTCCAGATACACACAATCAACCCCATGACGCTTCATTTCAAAGTCGATGGCACGCGCCACAATGTCGCGCGGCGCCAACTCCGCCCGCCGGTCATGTTCGGGCATAAAACGGGTACCGTCAGGCAAACGCAAAATACCCCCTTCACCGCGCAAGGCCTCTGAAATAAGGAAAGATTTGGCATGAGGATGGTACAAGCAGGTGGGGTGAAACTGAATAAACTCCATATTCGAGACGCGACACCCCGAGCGCCAGGCCGCAGCAATGCCGTCCCCCGTGGAGGTGTCGGGGTTGGTGGTGTACAGATACACCTTACCAGCGCCGCCGGTGGCCAGGATGGTATGCGCCGCGCCAAAAGTTTCAACTTCATCGGTTAATTCATTTAGGGCATATAACCCTAAGCACCGGCCACCAGCTTGACGCAGTTTATGAGTGGTAATTAAATCCACCAACATATGGTGATCAAAGAGCGTGATATTGGGGTGGGCTTTAAGCTGTGGGTAGAGGCTATTTTGAACCGCGGCACCCGTGGCATCGGCTGCGTGCACAATGCGACGGTGGCTATGCCCTCCCTCTCGGGTGAGGTGAAGATGTCCTTCCTCATGAGTGAAGGGGACCCCTTGCTGCGTAAGCCAATCAATGGCAGCAGGTGCATGCTCGATAATAAAGCGTGTGGCGTCCTCGTCACAAAGACCGGCACCGGCTTCTAATGTATCGTTAATATGGGATTGAAAACTGTCGTTTTTACCCATGACAGCGGCAATACCGCCTTGCGCCCAACCGCTAGCCCCATCTTCCAATGAACGCTTGGTCAGTACAGCCACCTTAAAGCAATCGGCCAAACGCAATGCTGCTGTGGCCCCTGCCAGCCCGCTTCCCACTATTAACACATCAAACGTTTTCAGAAGACCGCTCCTAGGATTCTTAAGGTCATGCAACAGTCGTAGTATGCGTGGAGGACTGCCCAATCACAAGTCTGTAATATTTCATGGTCCTGACAATTCCTGACAAATCACCACACATCTTCACAAACTTGCTTGATATTCTAGATGCCTGATTAAAAATCAGATTATTTTCAGTGACGCACTTCGGAGAACCCGATGCAAACGCGCATGATGATTTTAGAAGACGGATTCTATTGGCAACATCTCTTGGTAAAAAGCCTTAAACCCGATGGGTTTTACATTTTAAATTGCCAAGAAGCCCAGCAGGCCAAAATTCTGTTGCACCAACAGCCATTTCACCTCGTGTTGGTGGCCCTAACGCATGACCCACAGGGCAGCAGTCTAGACTTTGTCCGTTTTGCACGGGTGCAACAGCCCGGTATTGGCATTGTGGTGATCAGCGCGCAAAACAAGCCCATCGATCGCATTGTGGCCATTGAGGTGGGGGCCGATGACTACCTGATCAGCCCGCTTGAATCACGCGAGTTAATGGCGCGCCTGCGTCGCATGAGTGCTCGTTTCCACCATCACAGAGAAACCTCAGAAAAAGGTTATTTTTTATTTTCAGGGTTCACTCTTAAAAAAGCCTCACGCCAACTTATTTGGGGGCAGGGGAGAGATGTACCGCTTACCCGCAGCGAGTTCGATTTGTTGGTCTTTTTACTAGAAAGCGGCAACGATGTGGTCAGCCGAGACACGTTAACCGCCGCCATCCGGGGACGCACTTGCCATGCCTGCGATCGGTCGGTGGATACGCTCATCTCTGGGCTGCGTTACAAATTGGGTTTGTTTAACCCTGATCAACGTTTAATCAGAACCATGCGAAACGCCGGATATTATATGGCGGCGTCGGCACAATGGGTGGCGCCAAACAAGCCCTAGAATAGCGTCTCGTTTAACACCTGCAACAAATATTGGCCGTAGCCATTATTTTTCATGCGCATGGCCAATTCTTCTAGTTCCGCCGCCGAAATCAACCCTTTTCGATAAGCAATTTCTTCCGGGCAAGCGATTTTAAGTCCTTGACGCTTTTCCACTGTCTGAACATATTGCGAGGCTTCTAGCAATGATTCATGAGTGCCCGTATCCAACCAGGCAAAACCGCGCCCCATTAACTCCACTTGCAACTGGTCTTGGTTAAGGTAGCAACGATTCAAATCGGTAATTTCCAATTCACCCCGCACGGAAGGCTTTAATTGTGCAGCCAAATCACACACTTGGTTATCGTAAAAATAGAGGCCCGTGACAGCGTAACGGGATTTTGGGTGGGTGGGTTTTTCTTCTAAGCTGATGACTTTTCCGGCTGCATTAAATTCAGCAACACCATAGCGCTCGGGGTCGGACACAGCATAGGCAAATATGGTAGCCCCTGCGGTATGGTCGTGAGCGCGGCCCAGCATGCTGGAGAAATCATGGCCATAAAAAATGTTGTCGCCCAGTACCAAAGCACTGGGGTCAGACCCCACAAATGATTTGCCAATAACAAAGGCTTGCGCCAGTCCATCGGGGTTAGGTTGCACCGCATATGAAATATTCAGACCCCATTGCGAGCCATCATCCAATAATTGCTCGAAGCGTGGAGTGTCTTGCGGTGTAGAAATAATCAAAATATCTTCAATGCCGGCTAACATCAAGGTGGTGAGCGGGTAATAAATCATGGGTTTGTCGTAAATGGGCAGCAACTGCTTCGACACCACTTGCGTAACCGGGTAGAGGCGGGTGCCGGAGCCCCCCGCTAAGATAATGCCCTTTCTCATGTGGCGGCTCGTTGATTGTAATTTTGTTCAATCCACTGGCGATACACGCCGCTCGTTATCCGCTCAACCCACTCATGATGATTGAGATACCAAAAAATGGTTCTGGCCAAACCCGTTTCAAATGTTTCTCGCGGCGCCCAACCCAGCTCATGGGTAATTTTACTGGCGTCAATGGCGTAACGTCGATCGTGTCCGGGACGATCCTTAACAAACTGAATTTGTGCGCGATATCCGCCTTCGCGTCCGCTCGGCGCCAACTCATCTAGAATGCTGCATAGGGCATCTACTACCTGCAAATTAGTTCGTTCACTGCCACCGCCCACGTTGTATGTTTCTCCAACACGACCAGCCTCCAACACGCGGCGTATGGCTTTGCAATGATCGCCCACATAAAGCCAATCGCGTACATTTTGACCATCCCCATAAATGGGCAGCGGTTTGTTTTCTAATGCGTTGGCAACCATTAACGGAATCAGTTTTTCTGGAAACTGAAAAGGTCCGTAGTTGTTAGAGCAATTGGTGGTCAGAACCGGCAATCCATAGGTGTGATGCCAGGCGCGCACCAAATGATCAGAGGCGGCCTTAGAAGCAGAATATGGGCTATTCGGAGCGTAGGGCGTGGTTTCCACAAAAGCGGTATCTGTGGCTGTTAATGAACCATATACTTCATCGGTGGATATATGCAGAAAGCGGAAGGCGTTTTTTTCACCAGAGGGCAGCTCATTCCAGTATGCCCGTACGGTTTCTAATAGGTTAAATGTACCCATGACGTTGGTGTTAATAAAGTCCACGGGTCCGTGAATCGATCGATCCACATGGCTCTCAGCAGCGAAGTTGATGATGGCGCGCGGCTTGTGGGTATCGAGTAGGTTTTTCACCAACGCCACATCGCCAATATCGCCATGCACCAACTGGTGCTGTGAGAGGCCTTTTATGGTCGCCAGGTTTTCAGGATTTCCCGCGTAGGTGAGTAAATCTAAATTAATAACCGGTTCATCGGTGTGGTCCAACCATTGGAGTATGAAGTTTGAGCCAATAAATCCTGCACCACCGGTTACGATAATCATACGAATTAGCTTTACGTGAGATTGAATGGAGTTACATCTTAACAGAATGTTTTTTGGGAGGGTCCGGGGGGGTCTGACCCCCCTAGGGGTCAGACCCCAAACTATGCGTATAATTTGTATTATGTTAAATAGGATCCATATCAATAAGGGTTCAGACCTCGCATGAGGTCTGAACCCAATTTACAAGGGTTACTTCTGAACCTTCATCCAAGCCGAGCGGCATACCTGCACCGCGGGATAGTACTGATTATTATCTGGGCAGAAGTACAGATACTGACCATCCGCGCCGGAGCCAGGCGTCGCTGAAGGTGCGCCACTGGGGGGCGGAGGTGGAGTATTAGGCGTTTGAGCGGGAGGTGGCGCATTTAAACGCGATGCAGGATCGAGACGGGTAACCCGGGTTGCCCCTGCTCCGCCCAAAACTTGCACCCGGTCGCCCACCCGCAAGACTTCATCAGCCCCTTGGGTTACGGCAATCACGTAGCCCGAATCCAAACGAATGGTAATTTCTAAGCCATCTTGGGTCATTGCGCTCTTTTGGATGGCATCGCCTGCCACAGCGCCACCCAAAACACCCAAGACTGTGGCGGCACTGTTACCCCCACCCTGCCCTATGGCGTGACCTACGGCAGCGCCTGCAATGGCACCCCCCAAGACGCCCACTGTACTGGGTTCATTGGATTGAATTTTTACAGCACGCAGACTCTCTACGGTACCAATACGGACTGTTTGTTCACCGCGAACTTGGCGAGAATTGTAGTCACTACCGCCAATGCGGGGGGTGGTACAAGCCGCAAGGGTAGTCACCATCAAAACAACTAAGGGCAGCAACAGAGTGTTTTTATTCATAATTGTCTCCAAAAAAACGATTAAAACCTGCAAGCTTAGAATATAACGCAGCATATAGGTTCCCGTGCACCCCATGCTCTGTTAATCTCGTAACATTTCGTTAACGGCAAAGGTTTTCAGTCATGGCTCAGTACGTCTTCACGATGAATCGGGTAGGTAAAATTGTCCCCCCGAAGCGGCAAATCCTTAAAGATATCTCCTTGTCTTTTTTTCCGGGCGCCAAAATTGGCGTGCTGGGTTTAAACGGTTCAGGTAAATCCACCATCCTCAAAATTATGGCCGGACTTGATACGGAAATTGAGGGGGAAGCCACACCCATGCCCAATCTCTCTATTGGGTATTTGCCGCAAGAGCCCCAAATGGACCCCAAAAATACCGTGCGCCAAGCCGTTGAAGAAGGCTTAGGTGAAGTGATGACCGCACGCAAAGCATTGGAAGCCGTATACGCCGCCTACGCCGAGCCTGAAGCCGACTTCGATGCCTTGGCCACTGAGCAAGCACGCCTAGAAGCCATTATCAGTGCAGCCGATGGGCATAGTGCTGAACTGCAAATGGAAGTGGCCGCCGATGCGCTGCGCCTGCCCGAATGGGATGCCATTATTGGCAACCTCTCCGGCGGTGAAAAGCGTCGCGTGGCCTTATGCCGCCTGCTCATTTCTAAACCCGATATGCTGCTGCTGGATGAGCCCACCAACCATTTGGATGCAGAAAGCGTGGATTGGCTTGAGCAATTTTTACAACGCTTCCCCGGCACTGTGGTAGCGGTAACCCATGATCGCTACTTTTTAGACAATGCCGCGGAATGGATTTTAGAATTGGATCGTGGTCACGGTATTCCCTGGAAAGGCAATTACAGTTCATGGTTGGAGCAGAAACAAGATCGTTTATCGCAAGAAGATTCGCAAGAGTCTGCTCGCCAGAAAGCCCTGCAAAAAGAGTTGGAATGGGTGCGACAAAACCCCAAGGGGCGTCAGGCTAAATCCAAAGCACGCTTGGCACGCTTTGATGAATTAAGCTCGCAGGAATATCAGAAGCGCAATGAAACCCAAGAAATTTTTATCCCCGCCGGCGAACGTCTGGGCGGATCGGTGATTGAGTTTAAAGATGTATCCAAGGCCTTTGGCGACAAATTGCTGCTGGATAAGGTCAATTTCACTATTCCTCCTGGTGCCATCGTGGGGATTATCGGTCCCAATGGCGCAGGTAAATCCACCCTCTTTCGCATGATTGTGGGTCAGGACACACCCGACAGCGGTGAGATTGTGATTGGCAGTACCGTGAACTTGGCCTTCGTGGACCAGTCTCGCGATGCCTTAGACAATAAGAAAACCGTGTGGGAAGAAATTTCTGGCGGGATGGATATCCTCACCGTGGGCAAATACGAAACCCCTTCACGGGCGTACATTGGCCGCTTTAATTTTAAAGGCTCTGATCAGCAAAAAGTGGTGGGCAATTTATCCGGCGGTGAACGCGGTCGTTTGCATCTGGCCAAAACATTAATTAAAGGCGGCAACGTGTTGCTGCTTGATGAACCTTCTAACGACTTAGATGTGGAAACCTTGCGCGCTCTAGAAGACGCGCTTTTAGAATTTGCCGGCTCCATCATGGTGATTTCTCATGATCGCTGGTTTTTGGACCGCGTGGCCACGCATATTTTGGCTTTTGAAGGTGATTCACAAGTGGTGTTCTTTTCAGGCAACTACCAAGAGTACGAAGCCGATAAGAAGAAACGTTTGGGTGAAGAAGGGGCTCGCCCTCACCGTATTCGCTACAAACCATTGATGGGATAAACTTAAGTTCCCACGCTCGCTCAGGCAGCGGGCGTGGCGCCGGCGGTGCGGCTACTCAGCCTCAGTTGTCACGGCAGCAGCAGATGCACCGCCATTTTCTTCTTGCAGCAAGCCCAACAATTCTTCTGTGGTGATGGTGCTCACTTCACCTGCCCCTTCCAATAGTGAATCGGCCAAATTGCGCTTGCGTTCATGTAACGCCACAATTTTCTCTTCAATAGTGTCGCGGAAAATGAGGCGGTACACGGTTACGGGTCGTGTTTGACCTATACGGTGGGCGCGATCGGAGGCTTGGTCTTCCACCGCCGGATTCCACCAGGGGTCCATATGAATAACGTAATCGGCCGCCGTTAGGTTAAGACCTACCCCACCCGCTTTCAAGCTGATCAGGAATAAATCACCCTCACCGTCTTGGAAGGCTTTTACACGCTTGCCGCGTTCTTGTGAAGGGGTTGAGCCATCCAAATACTGATAGGTGATGCCATGCTCGTTAAACGCTTCGCGCATGATGTCCAAGAAATCCACAAACTGACTGAATACCAACGCGCGGTGACCGCTTTCACGCAAGTCCAGCATAATTTCCATAAGGGTTGAAATCTTACCGGCCATCCATTCACGATCGGGAATCACCAAAGAACCATGGCAGCAGGCGCGGCGCAGCTTCATGATGCCGGCCAACACGCGAATGCGGTTGGGTTGATCTTCGCCTTCTACGGTGGCGCTCTGCAAAGCCTGTTGGCGCACCGCTTCGTACATGGCGCGTTCCTCGGGGCTGAAATCTAAAGTTAACGTGACTTCGGTGCGCGGTGGTAATTCGGAGAGCACTTGCGACTTGGTACGACGCAATATAAAGGGCTGGATGAGACGGCGTAAACGCTCCCGCGCGTCGCTATCGGCATTTTTTTCAATCGGAATGGCGAAGCGTTCCGTAAAAGAATCCAGCGAACCCAAAAGCCCGGGATTAATGAAGCGGAACAAATTCCACAATTCACCCAAGTGATTTTCAATAGGAGTGCCGGTGGTGATTAGGCGGAATTTGCATTTTAGTTTCATAGCCGCTTGCGAGCGCTTGGTGCCAGCGTTCTTGATGGCCTGCGCCTCGTCCAATACTACTGTAGCCCATTCCTTACTAGACAGGAGTTCCGCTTCTTGTTGGAATAAGGTGTAGCTCATGATGATGAGATCGCCGGGACATGCATCCATAAAGTTTCGATCGCGTGGCCCATTGCCTAACCAACGTACTTTCAATGCGGGCGCAAAACGCTGTGCTTCGGCCTCCCAGTTGCCGCACACGGAAGTGGGGGCCACCACCAAAGCGGGGCCTTCTGGTGCACGATGCAACAACAAAGCCAGAGTCTGTACGGTTTTACCCAAACCCATATCATCAGCCAAGCAAGCTCCGGCGCCGGAATGCGCGTGACGAGCCAACCATTCAAAACCGGCCAATTGATAATCGCGCAATTCAGCATTTAATTCTTTGGGTAGTTCAGGGCTCCACACAGACAGTGCGTCGCGTTTTTCCAATAAGGCGCGCCAACCAGGGTCGGTGTGGGTTTCTGTATTTTCATCCACCACAGAGGACAATTGCGTGGCCGCCAAAGAGTGAATACGCAGTAAATCGGCATGCTGTTCTGATAACCCACCCAGTTCACGCACACGCTTTAAGAGTTGCTCGCTCAAGGCCAAGTACTGACCGTCTTTTAAGGCCACAAAGCGCGTCCCTGGAGTGGAAGCTGCTTCTAATAAGGCTTTTAGTTCCACCACCGTATGGGCATCCACCACCAAATTGCCCGATACGCCCAACCAATCTCCTTGTGAGGAGACCTGTAGCGATAATTGGCTGGCGTCCACTTCACCACGAATCTTAATGGTTTCGCCTTCCGGCCAGCGCATTTTTACGGCATCCCCTTTATCGCGCAGGGCTAAAAGCATTTCACAGGCCGTGGCAGGGTTTAGGCTGAAGCCATGATAGACGTAATCAGCGGCACGAATCCAGGGTTGGCATATGGCCCAAATCTCATCGGCTGCCGTTTTTTCTTGGCGAAGATTGCGCCTTACTTGATGCTGAATTAATTCGTCCGGCACTACTTGCCCCACATATTCAGGTCCCACACCAGGCGTGTAGGGCAAGCCATTATCTCCCTCAGGTTGCACCACCAATTCCACTTGTAATCCCGTGGCCGTGGGTGAGAGTAATGCATAAATTTGCGGTTCCGCTTCACTCACTTCAACATTGCCGCCACCAATGTCCGAGCGCACGGCAAAACGTAGGGCCAAACCCGCCACAGATTTTTGTACACGTTCTTCAGCGGCCTTGGGCAACACCAACCCCTCACACCCCAATATTTTTAGGGCCCGGTCTTGGTCTGGGGTCACCTCAATAATGCGCAGTCGGTGACGTGATTCGCGCACCAAGTGATAGCGTTCGTCTTCAGTTAAATTGGGCGTGATGGCCACACGCAATTGATTGCGTTCACGCAAGATCGATACTTCCGGTTGACCCACGGACACCTCTACCGGGCGATCGGGTTCCTGTGCCCAAAACAGCAACGGGTGGCCGGCCAGTTGAGCCAATGCCGCGAGGCAATCGATGCGTTTTTCGGTGCTCTTCTTGCCCATATCCGCCAGGCGAATCTGCGCAATGGCAGATCGGTCTTGGTCGGTTAACCCTTCTAATTCTTGCTGTGACCCTTGTAAACGACTTAAGGTGACGGCCTTGCCCTGCCCCCATTGATTGGCATTGCGGCGTTGTTCACGCGCCTCTATCAAACACTGTGATTGTTCTGGGTCGTAGGTTAAGTGCCAGACAAAGCGCACATTTCGTGGTGGTGGCGTGGAGCTAGAGAACTCACCCCCCAAGCGATCTAGGGCTCCTAGCGCCCGCTCCCATAAGGGCTGGCGACGAATAACATCCGTTAATGGTTTGGTGCCCAACTCATAATGCAGTTTTTCAGCACGTTCAGCCGCTATGGACGAATCCATACGTCCCAACAGTTCTAAGGCCTCAGCCGCTACCCAGCGATAGCCTTGCGCTTCGGCTTTGGTTTCTAAATCTCGCAATCGATCGCGATCAATGCGCTCCCCTGCGCCATCCACCCACCAGTTGGCCAATGAGCGGAATAAAATGCTCAGCAGATCTTTATCCGAAACCTCGCTGCGTTCTTCATGGGGTAGCGCGTCTACAGATTGAGTGGCCCGTGCCGCATGGCCCAAGCAGGCAAAGACCGGCAGAATGGGTGAGCCGCTTTTCATGACAGCGGCAATATGGGCAGAGGCACGTTCTAGGCGCTTGGGGTCGCCGCTGGCAATGAGGGCTATCACATAAGCGGCACCGCTTAAACCGGCCATACCGGCTTTGCGTAGGTCCTGAGTTTTCTTGCTGTCTTTCAATAGGGCGTCGAAAATCTTTAACGCATCATCCATTTGACCACGCAGCACATGCACCAAACCTGCCACAGGCGTATTGTTTTGTACGGCCTTACCCTTGGCTAAAATCAGCGCATCGTCAATATGACCGCGCATCACCATGGGTTCACACAAAATGGCTGCAAACCAACTGCGCTGCTCTTCGCGGGCGTTGGCCGCGCGTTCGCGCAACCAAGACATAGGGCCCGCACAAGAATCCAAACGATTCACCCGCACCGCCATTAAGGTGGCCGCCACAGGCAAAGATATTTCTGTGGGTAACGCATCGAACTGTTCGGGTTGAAAGGGGTTGTCAAAAATGGTCAGGTAAGGGTTGCGTGTGCGCCATTCCACTGAAAAATAGCTTTGAATGGTTTGGGCTAATTTGGTGAAATCTTCATAGTGGCCTGAGTAAAGAGCCAAACGCAGATCCCGTACCCCTTCGGGAAACTGACGGACAAAATACCCATAGCGGTAGTCGGCAATTTTAAAGACACTGCGAATCGCATCCATCAGGGGTTGGCAACGGGGCGCTCCAACCAAGGCGCGAGCCACCCGTTCAGCCAGCAGGGGTTCACAACCTACCCGCGGCCCTTGGGGCACCAAAGAGCCTTGGGCGGTCAAGGCCTCCACAGTGCCACTTAAGGTGGTTAAAGTCCAGGGTTTGTCCTCTGCGTCCCGACAAAGGGCTGCTTCTAGGCATTGCAGCAATTGTCCTTTGGTAATAGGGACGTACGAAAGCGATACCAGTTGAAGCAGCTCAAACTGGTGGGGGGGCAGGTTCAGACTATCGGGGGTCGCCTCGGGTTGCACGCCGTGGGCTGTAAGGGTACCCATTTAATTCGAAATGGAGGCCTAAAAAGATTAATAAGATATGCAACGCCCCAGTTTACACCCCCCTCAGTAAAGTGCCAAGCACCTGATTTTGGTGATAGTTTTTTACAATTGATGGGGTTGGTCGGCTTGCCAGTACACACCCATGCAGGCTACGATGCACAGTTGTTAAGATGATTTCAGAATAATTTATGGTCACACCCCTTCTTGAATTAGATAACCTCCACTTTTATTATGGTTCAAGGGCCATACTTTCTGGTGTCTCCTTAACCTTGGCTGAGGGAAAAGTGTCGGCCATATTGGGCACCAGTGGCTGTGGCAAGACCACGTTATTGCGCCTAATAGGCGGTCAATTGCGTCCCACACAAGGCGCGGTGCGCTTTCGAGGACGTGTGGTCCATGAAATGAACGATCGTGATTTATATGCCATGCGCCGCGAAATGGGCATGATGTTTCAGCAAGGTGGCCTCTTCAGCGACCTCACTGTATTCGACAACATTGCTTTTCCATTGCGCGAGCACACCCAATTGCCTGAGCGCATCATCAAGGATCTGGTGTTCATGAAGTTAGAGGCTGTGGGGTTGCGTGGTGCACGCGACCTATTTCCCACGGAACTCTCTGGAGGCATGAACCGTCGCGTCTGTTTGGCCCGTGCCATTGCCATGGACCCCACCCTCACCCTTTATGACGAACCCTTCGCTGGATTAGACCCCATTTCATTAAATGCTGTGGCCAGACTGATTCGCGAACTCAATGATTCGATTGGTGTCACTTCTATTTTGGTGACCTATGATGTCAGTGAATCCTTAAAGGTTGTTGATGAAATCTTTTTGTTGGCGGACGGGCGTGTGGCCGCACAAGGCACGCCAGACGCGCTTATTCACTCTGATGATGCCTACGCCCATCAGTTTATTCATGCCGAACCCGATGGTCCGGTAGCGTTTCAATTGCCCGCCCCCACTCTGGCACAAGATTTTCATTTTTCAGCAGCACCCACAGGTCCACAATGAAAAAATTTCTTTGCTCTCTTTGGCAAACACGCCGAAAACTTTTGTTGCTCATATTGGTTGTTACAGTGGCAGGTGCTTTTTACGCCCTGCGCTACCGTGAGGCCACCCCTGCCACCAACAACGCAGGGGTTAAACCAAGCGCCGGCCGCCCACTGCCTCCTGTGCTGACCGCCGCTGCGCATGTGCAAGACTTGTCGGTATGGGTAACCGGTTTGGGAACTGTTACTTCCATGGCCACCATCACCATTCAATCACGCGTGGATGGTCAACTCATGAAAATTCATTTTCATGAAGGGCAAATTGTAAAGGCCGGTGACCTATTGGCCGAAATTGACCCACGTCCTTACCAGGTACAGTTAGAACAAGCCCAAGGACAGAAAGCCCGTGATGAGGCGTTATTAAAAAACGCTCGGCTGGACGTGGAGCGCTACAAAACATTGGCCGCCCAAAACGCTATCCCACAGCAACAATTGGACACTCAGGTATCGTTAGTAGACCAATATGTAGCATCCGTGTTCTCCGATCAATCGCAAGTGGACAATGCGCGCCTGCAGCTGACTTACTGCCGCATTACCGCACCCGTTTCAGGACGCTTAGGCTTGCGTCAAGTGGATCCGGGCAACATTATTCAAGCCAACGCCACCACAGGGATTGTGGTGTTAACGCAATTGTCACCCATCACGGTTATTTTTCCATTGCCTCAAGACAACCTACCCGCCATCATCAAGAAGATGAAGGAGGTAAAGGCAATGGAAGTGGAGGCCTGGGATCGTGCCAATGCCAATCGCCTGGCTTCAGGCAGCTTAATTGCTTTGGATAACTTAGTGGACCCTACTACGGGGATGGTAAAACTGCGCGCCCATTTTACAAATCAAGATGGCAGCTTATTTCCCAATCAATTCGTTAATGCGCGCATGCACCTGGACACCATCAAGAATGCGATTGTGATCCCCACGTCGGGTGTGCAGCAGGGCAGTAATGGCCCATACGCGTATGTGGTTAATGATCAGCAAGTGGTATCCGTGCGTAAACTCATCATCGGCCAAAAAGATGGCAACCTGATCGCCATTCGCGAAGGCCTCACTGCCGGTGACATGGTGGTGGTGGATGGGGTGGATAATTTGCGCGAAGGGGCTACGGTCACAGTCACCAACCGCAGCAGTGCCACGCCCCCCGCTCCAGCAACGCCTGAACATAAACGGCCTGCACCTTGAACTTATCGCGCCTGTTTATTGAGAGGCCTGTCGCCACTTCGTTACTGATGCTGGCGATCGTTTTATCAGGGCTTATTTCTTGGCGTTTTCTTCCGCTCTCCGCATTGCCAGAAGTGGATTACCCCACCATTGAAGTGATTACGCTCTATCCTGGCGCCGGGCCTGAGGTCACCACCTCGGCCATCACGGCCCCTCTTGAGCGTCAGTTTGGTCAGATGCCGGGCTTAAACCAGATGATTTCCACCAGCTCCGGTGGCGCCTCCATTATTACCTTACAGTTTGCCCTAAACCTTCCTATCGACGTGGCCGAACAACAGGTGCAGGCCGCCATTAATGCCGCCGGTACATTTTTGCCAGTTGATTTACCCATGCCACCGATTTATAGCAAGGTGAACCCTGCAGACGCCCCCATTCTTACTTTAGCCGTTACGTCTAAAACCTTAACATTGCCTCGCCTAGAGGATTGGGTGGATACGCGCTTGGCTGGAAAAATATCGCAGTTGCCGGGTGTGGGCATGGTCAGTATTGCCGGCGGTCAACGCCCAGCTGTACGTATTCAAATAAACCCTGCCGCCTTGGCCACACGCAAGCTGGGTTTGGAGGACGTCCGCACAGCCATTTCTAACAACAACATCAACATGGCCAAAGGTAGTTTTGATGGCCCTGAACGCGCGGCCGTTATCGACGCCAACGACCAAATCCTTACGGCTGACGATTATCAAAAAATGGTGGTGGCATTCGTAAATGGCGCACCCGTTCGTTTGGGCGATATCGCCACTGTGGTGGAGAGCGCTGAAGATGTGCGCTTAGCCGCTTGGAAAAACAATACCCCTGCCGTGATTCTCAATATTCAACGCCAACCCGGTGCCAATGTGATTGAGGTGTCCGATCGTGTAAAAGCCTTGCTGCCACAAATTCGCCAGACCCTTCCTGAGTCTATGGAAGTGACCTTGCTCACGGACCGCACCACCACCATTCGCGCCTCGGTGCATGACATCGAGTTTGAAATGATGTTGGCTGTCGGCTTGGTGGTCATGGTCATTTTTATTTTCTTACGCAATTTGCCGGCCACCATTATTCCCAGCGTGGCTGTCCCTGTATCCTTGATTGGCACATTGGGCATCATGTACCTGGCCAATTTCAGCATCAACAATTTAACCCTGATGGCCCTCACTATTGCTACGGGCTTTGTGGTGGATGACGCCATTGTGATGATTGAAAACATAGCGCGCTATTTAGAGCAAGGGGAAACCCCTATGCAGGCAGCGTTAAAAGGGTCGCGCCAAATTGGTTTTACCATTATTTCTCTCACCATCTCACTAATCGCTGTACTCATCCCATTGCTTTTTATGTCGGATGTGATTGGTCGATTATTCCGCGAATTTGCTATTACCTTGGCCGTTGCCATTCTCATATCGGCTGCTGTCTCCTTAACCCTCACGCCCATGATGTGCGCACGCATTTTGCGAAAAGAGTCCAGCGACGCCCACACCCATCCTTGGTTGGTGCGCATGCATCAATTTCAAGAGGACCTTATTGCCCGTTATGCCAAGGCGCTGGATTGGGTGTTACTGCGCCAACGCGCCACACTATGGGTGGCCTTGGGCACCTTGCTGTTAACAGCCCTGCTGTACGTGTTTATCCCCAAAGGTTTTTTTCCGGTACAAGATACAGGCATCATTCAAGCCGTTACAGACGCCCCACAAAAAGCGTCCTTTCAAGGGATGCTGGTGCGCCAGCAACAAGTGGCAGACACCATCCTAAGAGACCCCGCGGTGGAAAGCTTGTCCTCTTTCATTGGCGTGGATGGTGTTAACACCACCATTAACTCAGGCCGCTTACTGATTAATTTAAAACCCTTAAACGAACGTGATGGTCGTATTTCTGCCACAGGGGTTATTAACCGACTGCAAAAATCGTTGTGGAACGTTGAAGGGATGGACGTTTATTTGCAACCGGTGCAAGACTTAACCATTGAGGACAATGTCAGTCGCACCCAGTATCAATTTACGTTGGGCAGCCCAAAACCTGAAGACATTCAAGAGTGGGCGCCTAAGTTAGTGGATAAATTGCGTACCCTCCCTCAGCTAAAAGATGTGGCCAGCGACCTGCAAAATCAAGGTTTGCGGGTATACATCGACATTGATCGCGATAACGCTGCCCGTTTAGGGGTCACCACCAACGCCATTGACCAAGCCCTCTATGATGCCTACGGACAACGTCTGGTCTCCACCATCTTCACCCAGTCCAATCAATACCGCGTGGTGCTGGAACTGCATCCTGATTTTCGCCAAAACCCAGAGCAGCTCAACGGTATTTATGTGTCGGGGACTAACGATACGCAGGTGCCTTTAAGTGCAGTGGCACATTTCTCAGAGCGCGCAGGTCCCCTTTCCATCACCCACTTGGGGCAATTTCCTTCCGCCACCTTATCGTTTAATTTAACCAACGGCGTATCCTTGGGTCAAGCCGTAGAGGCTATCCGTCTTGCCCAACAAACGTTGAGTATGCCCATTAGTATTGAAACCCATTTCCAAGGGGCGGCGCGGGCTTACGAAAAATCACTGTCCAGCACCTTGCTTCTTATTTTGGCAGCCATTGTCACCATGTACATCGTGTTGGGTGTTTTGTATGAAAGCTATATTCACCCCATCACCATTCTCTCCACATTGCCCTCAGCCGGCGTGGGGGCTTTATTGGCCTTGGCTATTTCGGGCAATGACTTAGGGGTGTTGGGCATTATCGGCATTATCTTGCTGATTGGCATTGTAAAAAAGAATGCCATTATGATGATTGATTTCGCCCTGGATGCGCAACGCAATCAAGGACTAACGCCTCATGATGCTATACGCCAAGCCTGTTTGTTGCGCTTGCGCCCAATCCTAATGACTACATTCGCTGCACTCTTCGCCGCCTTACCTCTCATGTTGGGCGCGGGTGTGGGTTCCGAATTGCGTCACCCCCTAGGGTTGGCCATGGTGGGTGGGTTACTGGTCAGCCAATTGCTTACTCTCTTCACTACTCCAGTCGTCTATCTGGCAATGGACCGTTTGGCTTCTCGTCCACAAACACCATGAGCTTTACCGGTATTTTTATTCAGCGGCCGGTAGCCACCACGCTACTCACCGCAGCCATTGCCCTGTCGGGGCTGGTTGCTTTCAAATTACTACCTGTATCTCCTTTGCCTCAGGTGGATTTCCCAGCGGTGAATGTGCAAGTCAGCCTGCCGGGGGCCAGCCCCGAGACCATGGCGGCCACGGTGGCCACACCTCTGGAGCGCACCGTAGGACGCATTGCGGGGTTGGAAGAAGTCACCTCCAGCAGTGCAGCGGGACAAACCCGTTTAAGCCTGTTGTTTAGTTTGGACCGCAACATCGATGGCGCGGTCCGCGATGTGCAAGCCGCCATTAATGCTGCCGCTTCTCTCCTGCCTACGGGGTTGCCCACTAACCCCATTTATCGGAAAGTAAACCCAGCCGATGCCCCCATCCTTATTCTGGCCCTTACCTCCGACACACTCACCCCAGGTGAGGTGTATGACTCGGCCTCTACAGTGGTGTCGCAACGCTTATCCCAGGTAGAAGGCGTGGGTCAAGTCACCGTGGGTGGCAGTTCATTGCCCGCTGTGCGCATTGAGCTTAGCCCACCCTCTTTGAATCGCTACGGGTTGGGTATTGAAACCGTACGCATTGCCATTGCCAGCAGCAATACCAATCGCCCCAAAGGGTTTATTGAAAATAGCGTACAGCGCTGGCAAATAGAAAACAACGACCAAGCCATGCATGCGGCCGATTACCGCAACTTAATTGTGTCTTGGAATAAAGGCGCACCCGTACGCTTGTCGGACGTGGCAGAAGTAACGGATTCAGTGCAAGACGTCCGTAATTTGGGAATTGCCAACGGCAAGCGTGCCATTCTGCTGATTATTAACCGACAACCCAATGCCAATATTATTGATACGGTGGATCGCGTTACCGCCTTGATGCCCCAATTGAGAGCCTCCATCCCTGCTGCTATTGATATGAATGTGGTATTGGATCGCACACCGACTATTCGTGGGTCATTGTCTGAAGTAGAACGCACTCTGGCTATTTCTGTGGCTCTGGTCATTCTGGTGGTGTTCTTATTTTTGCGCGAAGGCCGCGCCACCCTAATCCCCAGCGTGGTGGTACCGGTTTCTTTGATTGGAACTTTTGGCGTGATGTATCTGTGCCATTTCAGCATCAACAATCTATCGCTCATGGCGCTTACAGTGGCCACAGGATTTGTGGTGGATGACGCCATTGTGATGCTGGAGAATATTTCACGTCATATTGAAAAAGGAGTGCCGCCCATGCAGGCGGCCATTCAGGGGGCTCGTGAAGTGAGTTTTACGGTCATCTCTATTAGCCTGTCTCTGGTGGCGGTATTCGTTCCCTTGTTGCTGATGGGGGGGTTGGTGGGACGAATGTTCCGTGAGTTTGCTGTAGTGCTGTCCGTGGCGGTGTTGGTGTCGTTGATTGTTTCACTGACCACCACGCCTATGATGTGTGCCTGGCTTCTCAAAAAGAAAGCGCCTGCACAAAAAACGCCCAATTGGTTTTCTCGTCAATTGTCCCGTTTGGACCATTTGCATCTGCATTATGAGCGCTCGCTTAAATGGGCAGTGACTCATCGGCGTTGGGTTATGTTCGTTTTATTATGCACCATTGGATTGAACATTTATTTATACGTTATCGTCCCCAAGGGGTTTTTTCCACAACAAGATACCGGACGCTTAATTGGACGCGTACAGGCCGATCAGAGCATCTCCTTTCAAGCCATGCGGGAAAAGCTCACGCAATACATTAATCTATGTCGGGTTGATCCCGCCGTGCAAGACGTCATTGGTTTTACGGGTGGTGAAGCGCGCAATGCGGCCAATGTGTTTGTGGTGTTAAAACCCCTTAAAGAACGGGACGTGTCTTCCGATCAAGTGATTGCGCGGTTGCGAAAAAGCATGATGCGCGTAACCGGTTCCTCTCTGTATTTTCAGTCCGTGCAAGACATTCGTTTTGGCGG
>Ga0118677_10004612_pt2 | contig 24250 bp, 16 predicted proteins | sample AliMusrvi5mmetaG_FD_86154 | JGI IMG/M metagenome (GOLD analysis project Ga0118677, IMG submission 86154)
GCGCGTATCTATGAAGACCTCGGGTTTGAGTGGCTGGCCAATACCGAAGGGTCAAAATCCCTTGACCTCGACCCGGCCAACTTCTCCGCCCACAGGTTTCTGGCCGATTCATTTTTCTCGCTCCCCCGCCACGATATCGCCAGAGTGAGTGAACTGCTCCAGTCCCAATTGCTCCAGCCCATTAACATCATGCCCATTCAGCCACAGCTGGCTGAAAGCAACCATTTCCTGTTGAGCAGCCCCGGGCCGAGAGACCCTTCCTATAACGAGTACACACCTCTTTTTACCCGGAACCAATTGGCCCTGCTCCTGGGCGGAGCCGGGGGAGAAAGAGGCACGCTGGCTGACGATGCGATCCAGTCCGGGGTCCAGGGAAAGTTCTCCTACAGCCTCGGCCAGTTTCATTTGCAAACCGACGGGTTCAGAAACGATGACGATCAGACCAACAACATCTATGACGCCTTCGCGCAGCTAAGCCTCTCACCCCAGACGAGCATACAAGCGGAATACCGGCATAAGGACCTGGAGATGGGAGAGCTTCAGCTCCTATTCGATCCCGCGGCCTTTAATGAATTCAGGAGGCAAGATCTCACCCGTGATATGTTTCGGGTCGGATTTCATCACACATTTGCCCCGGGATCCGATTTTATCGGCTCATTTATTTACCAAAGCCTCAATAGTGATTTGCGGGATTCGGGTCTCGATCTCAACAATGACCAGACCGGTTACGGTCTGGAGGCCCAGCACATATATCGTTCCGAGCGCTTTAATCTGGTCGCGGGGGTAGGCCACTTTGACAGAAATGATAAACAGTTCACGAACTTCCTCGGAAGGGACTCCTTTTCGGAATTCAACACGCAACACAACGATTTGTATGTGTATTCCCACCTCAATTACCCAAAGGATCTGGTGTGGACTTTCGGGGTAAGCGCGGATTTTTTCAAGGGCGGTTCGATGGGTCTGGATACCCAACAGCCCAACCCCAAGTTCGGGGTGACATGGACTCCTTTCACGGGCACGACCCTTCGAGGCGCTGTCTTCAGGACCTTCAACCGCACGCTTCTTACGGACCAGACTATTGAGCCCACCCAAATCGCCGGTTTTAACCAGTTCTTCGATGACGGCGAGGGAACCGACGCCTGGTCCTATGGAATAGGTCTGGACCAGAAATTGACGGACCGCCTGTTTACCGGGGTGGAGTTTTCCAAACGAGAACTCACCATACCTGCCACCGTTTATGACGCTATCGCCCATTTCACCAGGGTGACTTCGACGGACGGCACGGAAAACATAGCCCGAGCCTACCTGTATTGGGCGCCACATGAGTGGTTTTCAATTGGTCCGGAATACCAGTACGAACTCACCAATCTCGGCCCCGAGCTTCCGACGTTCAACTTGTCACGGCTGGAGACCAATAGAGTCGGTCTGGGTATCGGGTTCTTTCACCCATCGGGATTTCTCGCACGACTGCGACCGGGATTTGTTTATCAGGACTGTGAGTCCAGGGCCTTCCCCTTTGGCCCTGTAACACCTGGAGACAGCAGCTTTTTTGTGCTGGATGCATCAATAGGATACAGGCTGCCCAGGAGATTGGGCCTCATCGAACTTGTGGCTAAAAACCTTTTCGATGAAAGCTTTCGTTTCCAGGACACGGACCCGCCCATTTTCCCATACTGCTGGTCGACATCCATGAGCAGTGGCTGTTATCCCCGCTATCTGTCCCTTGTTGTTGATAGAAGATGGCCACACCCCGCTTTTACCGATAGCGCCTAATGGAGTTATCTTGCCATTTTGCCACAACGCAGCCGTTCCAGCCGGTTTATTAAAATCCGTAACTTTTACACCTGCTATTTGGTTGAGATCATTGAGCGCCCCAAATGAATATCCTTGATTTTTGAATGGCCGCACTTTTCCATTCTGCCAGAGAAAAAGGGAAATACTGCCGTCGTAAAAATTACCAAACATTACCAGACCTGTATTGTTTATTGCCATCGCCTGGGTATCGCTCAAATGAGTCAGTGCCCCCAGGTCAATCATCTCATATTTTGTCGTGCCTGCTGCAGCACCGTGGTTTCCAGCCAACCATACGGAACTTTGACTGCCACCGTAGTGCCAGGCAGCTTTTTTTGCTGCACCTAGATTCCCCCAGGCGGACATCATATTGATCGCGCGGAAGTTATAAGGAGTGTAATGGAAGCTCGCTTGCGTGACACCATTCAATATGGCGGATGCGTTCCCCGTACCATTGTCCAGACGCAGTGTCAGGCGTGCCCACTTACCTGACTGTAACACCGATCCTTGTGACTGGACTTCTTTATTGTCGCCATCGGACCTGTTCCAGTTTAGTTTAATGACATAGCCTTTTCCCCGACCATCCTCTTCAATACCCACGCCTATGCCATCAGCTGAAGTACCCGAAGTGAGGTTCAGACTAGTTAGTGCCGACGATTCCTGCTCACTCGCTGGAGGAAGCCACACCCACACACTTAATTCGACTACACCTGGATTCTTAACTAGTATATTGTGAAACGCTTCTGAGACAACAGGACCCTGGCGGTTGAGATACAAGCAGCATGCCTTGGATGAAGAGGATTCGACTTTCGCATCGTCTATACTCGACCATCCTGACAAGTCACCGCTTTGAAAATCATCGAAGAAGATTGGCTTACTGTCATTAGTTAGCAAAATATCATCGAAGTAGATTCCGCCTCTATCACCTTTACTTCGCAACTCGACCGGAAGCTCCACTGGAGGTTGAATGAACTCACCATTAATCATCGGCACCGGTTTCACTGGTTCGGAAATAGGCAACGGTGAAAGTGAGGAGGATTCCTGACTATTGTTTACTTGCGGTTTCACCGCATCATCTACGAGGCGGAGAGAGAAAATTTTGTGCTGAGTTAAGAATGCTCCTTTATTCACCGACGAAACTGCTATTTCATACATACCGGATTTGTATGCGGAGTCATCGGTTGTGAAGTGGAGGATTGCCTGAAAGGTCGCACTATGGGGATCGCTGCTTTGCTTAACATCACTCACCTGGTCCGGAACAGGCAAGCTTTTTGAAAATTCATCCCATGACAGACTCTTACCATTACCCATGTCGAACTTGGCATCAGGTGCAAGCATCCGTGCCAAATTATCTTTGTCTTTATCGTGCCAGAGTTGCAGAAAACGAGATGCGATCTGCTTAGAATCAACCACAAGCAGTCTTTTCCAGTTGCCCTGCTCCTTTACAAACAGGTAAGAGTTGCCACCTATTGCTGCTTCAATCTCGTCCTTGTCATTGGTCCGGCACACAATATTGCCGATGCTAACCCCAACATATTCAGTTTGCTCAAACGTCCATGTGTGCTCAATATCCATGACCATTGATATAAGTGTGGATATCCTGTTCGCGTATTTAGAGCGCATCACAGCTTTCTCATAATTCTCTGCAAACTCTTTCGCACCCACATACAACAACGATTCGGCTGCAAGGTTCTTCTTTGCATAAGCCTCGACAGCACCTGGATCGTATCTGGGTTTACCCTGATCGTCTAAATACGCGCTGTGCTCCTGCTGCAGTATTTCAGAGATCGCTTGGTAAACTGGCTTAAGGTCTGCCGGCATTGCCCATTCAGGGCGCATATTAGGACCGATGACATCTCTGGCCCAGTGACCATCTTCTTTAATCAGATAGTCATGAAAGGTTACTATCTGGCTCTTACCAGACGAAATCACAGATAAGGTATAGTCCACAATAGCTGTATTATCAGTGGCATTTGCCAGCTTTATATCCTTTAATTCTGGTTTAGAACTGTTAACGGAAGGCTGGACGCCATTTTTGTCTTTCGCCTGGTTTTGAATCCGTTCCTCCGATATTTTTCTTTGAAAGTTTATCCCGTTCATAATGGCTGGAGTAATCATATCCTGCCATCGCTTTGAAAGATAGATTCTCCAGTCACCTTTGGATAACCACGCATTCTCCGAAGCCCGCACAACTTCTACGGGATCATCCGGTACGACAATCGGATCGGAATAACTGCAAACTGCTGTAGTTAAGATAATCAATGCAATGATTGCTGCTATAAGTTCAGATTTCATGTTTCTATTCCCTTTTTCCGTCTGCTTCATCCGTTTATGCTGGGGTATACTTTCTGCCTTCGGTTACTCATATATTAGTTACTGAACAAACGCCAAAATCCTTCGTTTAAATATCATCATTTGCTGCATGAAATTTCTAAGGGACTGATTATTGTCCCAATAGAAGATTGCATTTATGTTGGAAGTGGCTGCAGTTAATCAAATACACATAGTACCGACAACAAAGACAACATTGACCGTGGGAACTTTTTCAATGGTTTGGTAACTTATCGGAACAACTAATTTAAGTGTGGGCTGACAGAATGTGAATAATAGACTGGCATTCGCGGCATATCTACTATATCCAACAAAGCTCGGCCATCAGAGATATACAGCAGGATGGAAAAAAATTATGAGCAGCAATATTTTGGAGACTGTCACAAATAGTTCGATACTTGTATGCGAGAACGTTTGTGTTGTCGAGTGAATGACACACTCGGTAGGCCCGACACTCCTGTCGGGCAATAACCAACTGTCTCGGTAAGCCCGACACTCTTGTCGGGCAACACCATTCGAGAACACGTTATTACCCGACAAGAGTGTCGGGTCTACTCAGATTGCATAAAGCTACTTTGCTTTTTTGACAGGCCGCCACAGGACCGCATGATTCTTGCCATTGGCTGTGGTTGCGTAACCGATTATCCAACCATTGTCGTTGATTGCTGTAGCATAACTGGCTGTTCCTTTTGGCAGTACTCCCAGATCGGTTACCTTGCCATGCTTCAGAATAAATCCTCTGGTCTCGCCATCTGCCCTGCTTGCATAGCCGACTACATCGTCATTGTTGTTGATGCTGCAAGCTGTGATACGGTTCCCACCAAGAACGCTACCCAGGTCTCTCATAACACCGTTCACCCATATGAACGAGCGTAAATCTCCCTTACCTGTGTCCCATCCTTCAGGACCGAAGGAACGTCCAATAACATGACCTTTATCGTTGATAGAATAACACTCGCTTTGTGTGCATGTAGGAAGTACTCCTAAATCCAGACTCTTTCCAGCTTGCCACAGGTAAGCGTGACCCACATTATGCACATCAATTGCCCTGCCTACTACCTGGCCACTGGCGTTTATGTCAATAGCACCGCTATCAGCTGCTCCTGCAGGCGTTTCCAGGATTCGGACATTCCCCTTTTCCCATATTGCTGCTCTATACCCATGCTTAGTGGTTGTTAACCCCGCGATCTGCCCCTTATTGTTGATAGAAGATGGCCACAGTCCGTTTTCGCCGATAGCACCTAATAGAGTTATCTTGCCATTTTGCCACAACGCAGCCGTTCCAACCGCTTTATTAAAATCCGTAATTTTTACCCCTGCAATTTGGCTAGAATCATTGAGCGCCACAAATGAATATCCCTGATCTTTCAAAGGTTGCACTTTCCCATCTTGCCAGAGAAAGAGAGAGATGCTTTTTTTAAAGATGTCACCAAACAGGATCAGACCGGTATTATTAATTGCTGTTGCCTGGCTATCGCTCAAATGGGTGAGCGCCCCCAGGTCGATCATCTCATACTTGGTCGTGCCTGCAGCAGTGTTGAGTGATTTGGCATTGTGGTTCCCCGATACCCATACAGGTATCTGACCGCCTTCGTAATGCCAGGAAGGTTTTACTGCCGCACCTGGGGTACCCTTCTGAGTATTGTTTGCTTGCGGTTTCACAGCGTTATCAACATAACGGAGAGAGATTATCCTGTTTTGAGTTAAGTATGCTCTTTTACTTAATGATGTAAATGCTATTTCATACACACCGGATTTGCATCCGGACTCATTGGTAGTGAAGTGAAGTGTTGCATGAAGGATTGCATTACGTGAATTGCCGCCTTTTGTAACATCGCTTATCTGGTCTGGAATGGGCAGGTTTTTCGAAAATTCATCCCATGACAGACTCTTGCCAGTGCCCATGTCGAACTTAGCATCAGCTGCTAGCAGTAGTGCCATATTGCTCTTGTTTTTGTCGTGCCAGAGTTGCAGGAATCGAGATCCAATCTGCTTGGAATCAGCCACAAGTAGTCTTTTCCAGCTGCCCTGTTCCTTCACAAAACAGCCGGGGATACCATTGATTCCTGCCTCGAATTCGTTCTTGTCATTGGTGAGGCACACTATATCACCGAGGTTAACCACAACATATTCGGTTTGCTCAAACGTCCACGTTTTCATAATATCCATTACCATTGACATAAGTGTGGACATCCTGTTCGCATACTTAGAACGCGTGACAGCTTTCTCACTATTCTCTGCAAACTCTTTTGCACTGATATACAACAACGATTCGGCTGCGAAGTTCTTTTTTGCAAAAGCCTCTACTGCAGCCGGATCATGTCTGGGTTTACCCTGATCGTCGCAAAGGGCACTGTGCTCCTGCTGCAATATTTCAGAGATTGCATGGTAAATTGGCTTAAGATCTGCCGGCATTGCCCATTCAGGACGCATATTGGGGCTGATGACATCCCTTGCCCAGTGACCATCTTCTTTAATCAGATAGTCATGATAGGTTACGTCTCTGCTCCCGCTGGATGTGGTAATTGACAGCGTATAGTCCACAATAGCCGTGCTGTCAGTAGCATTTACCAGCTTTACATCCTTCAGTTCTTGTTTGCTAACCGAAGCCTGGGCGACATCTTTATCTTTAGTCTGTTTTTGAATCCGATCTTCCGAGAGTTGTCTTTGAAAGTTTATCCCGTTCATAATGGTTGGAGTAATCACATCCTGCCATCGTTTTGAAAGATAGATTCTCCAGTCACCCTTGGATAACCACGCATTCTCCGAAGCTCGCACTGCTTCAACAGGATCAACCGGTATGACAATCGGATCGGAAAAGCTGCATACTGCTATAGTTGAGATCATTAATGCCATGATTGCTGTTAATAAATTAATTTTCACGTTTCTATCCTCTTTTTCGTCGTGCCCATCTGTCTATAAACGGGCATTCTCCGTCCACTTCCCCATATATTGAAAGAGTTCACTCTACTGTGAAATGACCTGAAGTCCATTCGTGCTGAGCAGCACAAAGCGCGTATCAAAGCATGAATGGACTTCAAATTCTTACAAAACTTGACTGTTACCTATATATTAATTGCCGTATGAGCGCTTGAATCCTTCGTTATAATATCATTATTTGGGATTTTATTTTTCCACATCGCCGGTCCTGGTCCTTAATAATGATTGTACCTGCGCAGAAAATGCATTCAATTAGTCAAATGCACATAGCTTCGACAACAGAGACTGTGGAGCTTTTCCAACACTCCCCCACTTGCATATAATCCCCGGATCCAACAGTTTGCTAATAAATCTGAACAACTATTGTAAGGGTGGGCTGATAGAATGTGAATAATAGATTGGCATTCACGTCATATTTACTATATCCAACAAATCTCGGCAATCAGGGATATACAGCAGGATGGGAAGATTATGAGCAGCAATATTTTGGAGACTATCATAAATAGTTCGACACTCAACAGCCGGATCGCAGATATCCAGGGATATAAGGTATTGATCCTTTCAGGAGAGATAGATTCGCACACGGCACCGCAGTTCAAGCGGGTAGTGACAAATATCTTGAATGGAGAAGAGCAGCACCTGATCATAGATATGCACAATGTCACCTACATGGACTCTAGCGGCCTGGGTATATTGGCATATGCAATCAAAAGACTGAGCCCGAAGAGAGGTACAATAAACCTGGTTGGCTGCAACACCAGAATAGAACACATCCTTTACAAAACCCAAATGTACGCATTCATCACCCTCTCCGAGAATATGAATGATGCTATAGATACAATAGCCGCCTGACCTTAATGCCCCCGTCCCAACATCACTACCACCCCTTAATCAACCAAGCCGATCAGCAGATCGGCGCGCCCAGACCCCCACATTCCCAATTCTCCTCTCAGTTCTCAACTATCCACTATCAACTATCAATTCCCGTTTCCCTTTCCCCCATTATCAATTGACAACTATCAATTATCAATTCCCCTTCCCCCTTCCTGAAGCCTAAAGCCTAAAACCCAAAAAATGGTAGTATAATAACCAGTGTGAAATGCAGTGTTTTTCAGCCAAAAAGGAGACCATTTTGAAGATTCTGTCTTCAGCACTCATATACATTATTATTACGCTTACAACAGCAACTGCGTTTGGGCAGGCAGTATACAGGAGCAGTTTTAATGAGACCGATATTAAGGCCTGGCAGCCGTATGGAGATGGTTGCAGGGTTTCTCCTGGAACAGAGACAGGTTCAATCGCTGCAGATTATGACAATTCCAGCAATGTGGCATGGTCCAATAAAGGTTTCCAGCGGTCTTTTCCGGATGGTCTTGACTGGGGCAGGTTTAAGTATCTAACTTTCAAGTTCAGGGTAACTGAGGGAATCGATAGTATCCACTGCATGTTGAACGACAAAAAGGGCAACTGGTGGAAAATTGTTAAGCAGGGGCCGATTGAGGCAGGGGTATGGACTCAGTTTGCCTGCAAGAAGAAAGACCTGGTATTTGCCTGGAGCGATATCCCGGATGTAAAATCAGCCGAAAACATAGCAGATGTCTGCGGAGTCATAATATGTACCAGCACATTCAACATCAACACCAATACAAAAATCAGATTTGAACTTAAGGACATTGAGATCGGCAGTAACGCACCAGCCCTGATTGTCCCCGAACCCCCTCCTGTCCGGAATACCAAAGCTATCATTCCAGCGCCAACTCCTTTTAAGCAGCAGTGGAAAGTCACCTCTTTTAATGGGAATGGCAATATGGTTGTTGATGGAAAACCATTCTTTCCTCTCGGCCTTTACAGTTGCATCGGTATAGATGAGGCATCCGGAACTTATGCAGGATGCCTGTATACTGGTGGTGTCACTGAATCTGACAGTTTAAGGCGCTTCAGAGACATCAAAAACGCCGGTTTCAATCTGTTGCAGACCTACACAATGCAGTTCTATGGTATGAAAGTATCAGGACCAGGCTGGACCGATAAGGTCAAAGGGGTAATGATAGAGGATACTACCCCGGAGAAAGTGCGATTGGGAACCATCAAGTTCCTTAACCTTTGTCAGAAAGCCGGGTTGAAAGCCCTTATCGGAGGTTCACAGCCATACTCTCTCAGTGTTCCACTGCCGGTTGAAGGTAGAGAAAGAGCATTAGAGGCTATTAAGGAGCAGCTCAGAGCAAACATGAGTGCCTGGAAGAATCACCCGTCTCTGATTGCATGGTATCTCCATGATGAACCTGCTTATGCTCAGATTCCAGTTCAGGACATGCAGGATATCTATAGATTCATGAAAACCCAGGACACCAGGTTTCCAATATTCTTCCCATCTAGCTCTCCCACAGATGTGCAATACCGGTATACAGCGGATGTAATCGCTCCGGACCCATATCCGGTGGAGCAAAAGATGCCGCTTCACAGCGTGGCACACTATATGGACATGATCAAAGCCGGGCAGACCGGAAATCCTCCGATGCCTCAAGTGTGGGCTGTTATTCAAATTGGTCAGTGGGTAGAGAATATCCGGGAACCCAGCGTCGAGGAGATTCGTCTGCTGGCGATGCTTGCTCTTACAAGGGATGCCAAAGGCCTGATGTTCTACTCCCATAACAGCTTCCCGGAAAGGAATCCCAAACACTGGCAGGATATCACTACAGCCGTCAAGAGTTTGCATACGCTCTTCCCATATCTGTTGGAAAACTCTATAGTAACCAAAGATTATAAATGCAGCGATCCCAGGATAGATTCGATCCTGCGTAAGGGTAAAGGCAAATACACCCTGATAGCCGTCAACAGCACACAAAATGTAGTTTTTGATCCGATTGGTATAGGGAAAGTTGCATTTGACCTGAGTAATCGAAAACTACCTGCCGGAACAAAGGTCAGTGCACTCGATGAAGATCCACAGTGCAGACTGAAACTCGGCAGCCAAAGGCAGATAGAACTGACCAGAACCAACTCCGGATACGTCCTGACCGACACTTTCCCGGCTTTAGCTGTGCATGTATACCTTATTAAATTACCCAAAGAATATTAAAGGAGTAATCATGAACAACACAAATCTATATCTGGCGCCTTATCCCAAACAGCTCTCAATCAATCCCGGGGTGTTCAATTCAACCGGCAAGCGTTATATCCGGCTGGTTGCTGGGGATGTTCAGTCCCTCATAGCTGCAGCTGAGCAGACCGATTTGGGCTGGGAGATTACAGCAAGTCCGGCAGTACCTGGAAATCAGCTTGGGATGCTTATAACGCTGGACGAAAAATCCGATATCCCTGCCGATGGATACCGGCTGGCGGTCTCTCCGGAGCTTATCGAGATCACTGCCTCCACAGCCGCTGGTGCATTTTATGGAGCCTGTACATTTACACAAATCACAAGGCAGTCGGATGTTATCCCGTGTCTTTCTATCAACGACTGGCCGGATTTCACCGACCGCGGGGTCATGCTTGATATAAGCCGTGACAAAGTTCCCACAATGGAAACACTCTACCATCTGGTGGACCTGTTTTCGGAGTGGAAGATCAACCAGATCCAGCTCTACACTGAACATACTTTTGCTTACCTGGCACATCCAATTGTATGGAAAGACGCAAGCCCGATGACCGGTGAGGAGATACTCGCCCTCGATTTTTATTGCAAGACCAAATTCATTGAGCTTGTTCCAAACCAGAACTCATTCGGGCATATGGAACGATGGTTGAAATTCGATGAATACCGCGATATGGCTGAATCTCCCTACGGAGGCAAGACTATCTGGGGGTCTCTGGATTATCCCTTTAGCCTTAGTCCTACTGAGGAAAGGTGTATACCATTCATCGACGGTTTATACGATGAATTGCTGCCTCACTTCTCAAGTAAAATGTTCAATGTAGGGTGCGATGAGACCATAGACCTGGGCTTTGGCAAGAGTAAGGATATATGCAAAGAAAAAGGCACTGAGCAGGTATACTTCGACTTCCTTATGGAGATCTACAAGCTCACAAAAAAGCACGGGCGCAAGATGATGTTCTGGGGGGATATTATAAACAATCACCCGCAGATGATCAGCCAGCTGCCAAAGGATGTCATTGCAATGGAATGGGGCTATGAAGCCGATCATCCATTCAAAGAGAATACTGCACGCTTCAAGGAATCAGGAATTCCATTCTATGTATGCCCCGGAACCTCCGCTTGGGGATCTCTGGTCGGAAGAGTTGATAATGCAATTACGAACCTCTCATCTGCCGCAACCTGCGGTGTAGAGAGCGGTGCAATTGGGTACCTCAATACATCCTGGGGGGATGGAGGTCACTGGAACCCGGCGCCTGTTGAGTATCTTGGATATATGGCCGGTGCCATGGCATCATGGAACGCCGCAACCGACCTGAAGCAGGAGCTTGCACAGAGCCTTTCCCTGCATGCGTTCGGAGACAAGACCGGAAAAACCGGACAGGCGCTCTATGACCTTGGCAACCTCTACAAGCTCTTTGCCCAGCTCCATAACTCCTCCATCATATGGCAGATGATCCTCAGTGCACCAAATCAGGACATACTGGCAAAGATCAAGCCCTCCGAGTTTGACGATATGGAATGCAAGCTGAGCAGCATCGAAGAGGCATTCAAAGGCAGCAAGATAACCACTGATGACGCCGACATCATCCAGCAGGAGATGCAGTTCCTGTTCAAAATGCTCCACTTCGCAGCTGAAGTGGGCAGACTAAAATCCGGCGGCCCCGACATACAAAACCTCGAATCCAAAGTAGAAACCCTAAAGAACACCCACAAACAAATCTGGCTCCAAAGAAACCGCCCCGGCGGCCTCCAGGACAGCGCCAGCAAACTTAAAGTTGAATGGCTGAAGGTTAAGAAGGAGAGTTGATATTGTTTGTCTGCTTGTAGTCGAACTTCGTTCGACTACAAGCAACCGTGAGCCTTCAAGCCTATTAACAGGCGGGTGCAGTTCTGGGGTTATGAGAATGTAGCGGAGCTGTATTTTAGGACTAAAAATCGAAATAGTGTCTGTAAGGCTGTAGAAAAAGCCTGCAAAAATGCACCACCCAATTCCCCCTTTGAAGGGGGGTAGGGGGGATGTGAACTCGGCTTTGAGTTTCAGATCAGCAATTGTGTTTCATCTTCAGACTGCTCACATCCCCCTCGTTCGCAAAATCACGAGCCCCTTTGGCGAAGGGGGCCAGGGGGATTGATTCCCGGGAACGCCGATCTCCTGATTGGCGCGGTTGATTGCGGGTTGGTAGGCTATGGTTGGAATGATGTTGATTTCTATCATTCTACTTACTCTCCGGATGGTTGTTGAAGTCGCAGGTGTATTTCCACCAGTTGTTTTGGCGGGTGTCTGGGTTTATTCCTGGGGCTTTGGGGTAGTGGGTCAGCCACCAGATGTGGTGGAGGCGCATGTCTCCGTTTCCCCATTCTTTGCAGTTAACCTGGCGTTTGGTGGAATCACCTTTGAGATTGGGCCAGTTGTAGAGCCAGTCATCACACGTGCTCATCACAAAGCGGGTGTTACCCCAGTCGTAGTCTGACTGGCTGTTGGGAGCATAATGGCACATGCCAACAGCAGATGCTCCGGCTCCGCGTATGTCAATCATCCTAAACTTATCCCAGTTGTTTGTGGCCGGGTATGTAGGGAACCACCAGTCCGGGGAGGGGTAGACTCGGCTCATTGTGCATTCTGATCTGTGCACAAAATCCTCCAGCATACAGTCTACATCTCTCTCATAGTTGAATCCCATTACTGCAAAATTGCGTTTTGTTTCAGGGATCGTGTATGTACCACCGTTAATGAAGAACGGGCTTGGTCCAACCATAGCAGATTCCCAGAATGCTGATCCCGAAGGCGATCCAAAGAAGAATACTTCATCTATCTCATCATCGGCAATCCGCTGGGCGATGGTCTTTGGCTGATTATGCAGATAACTGGTATCGGTAATGAGTTTTACATAATCCGATGTGCCATCGTGCAATCCTGTCTGGGTCTGCCATGCTGTAATATAAGCATCCGGGTCCCAACGGAAACCATCCTCATAGCTCGGGTGGTAATTGGCGTCAAACCAGCTTACTATTTTGTAGTTACACCAACCTCCGCTGGCTGTCTTCAGATCATTTATGTATCCGGCAGCAGTGGTATGCGGGTTGTTCCAATGGAAAACATCGTGGGTACGCTTGTTACCATGCCCCGGGCAGTAAGGGTCGAAGTTTATGACTGCTACCCTGAATGTTTTGGGTTCATTGCCATTGCTCTGAGGATCACTGTATCCATTGTTTTTCAATAAAACAACCGGTTTGTGTGCATTGCCATCGATGTAGATACTCGATATTCCGGTTACAACTGCGTTGTGACCAACAGTCATAGACGGTCTCTGCAGGAAAGGAATACCTGTCAGACTTACACGCACCCCCAGATCACTGCCGTCTGCCAATAATGATCCGTCCGATATATAAACCCACGAATCATCATCTGCTTTTGCAGTTACTTTTCCGGCAATTCTAACTTCAAGACCAATGTTGTTTGGGCCTAATGGGTTTGTTACACCTGTCTGATTGTTTAAAGTTGTTCCGCCAAGTCCCTTGACATTCATAAACCTGGGTTTAGCGTTGCCTGCGCCATTCATTGCCCATTCAGACGCCTGTATATAAACTTCATCGGTAGCTGAGTCTTTCTGGACTGTCCCCTTAATATAGGCAGAGAGTCCTTCATTTGGTAGAGTTGACGACCTTACCTGGATACCGCTGAAATTGTCGGAGTTCTGGATATAAATCCTGCCCAGTGTACTAAATGACGCAGTAACAGAACCTGTTAATTCCACTGTGCTTCCGATGCTGGTGTTTTTAGCGGCAGGTATGGTGATTGGATTGCGGGTGCTGTTGTCCAGAAGTCTGAGATTTCTTATCTGTATAAAGTCGCCGCCTTTGCCAGCCCAGTCGGTGCCTCCAAAGTCTATTGCGACTATTTTGGATAGATCAAGACTGGAACTGGCTCCGGAAAGACTGTCTGTCACTGTTTTCCAGGATGGATAGGTGGGATTTGGACGAGGGCCATAGGAAATGCCCATGTTGCAGGTTGTACCATCTGCATCAGTAAGTATCAGCCATATCGGAGCGTCTGTATATGGGTTTGTATTGCCGTTTCCCTGAAAATATCTGGCAGTATACTCTATGCGGGCGCCTGTTTTGGATAGATTGACATAAGGCCCATATCCGGCTTTTACCAAGTCGATTCCTGGACCGTCATAATAACCACCAGCGCCGTTGCCAGAAGTCAATTGCCTCAACATATAGCCGGTTCCACTGTCGGACCCGAATCCATCATGCCCGGTAATGGCATCACCCAACCCTACATTGATCTGTTTGCTAAGTGGTAATTCCAGGAGAGTTGCAGCAGTTACAGATTTTATACCTGCAAGCAACAATATAACTATTATAAACAATAGCCTCTTTGTCATCACACGCATTTGTTGATCCTCAGCATTCTGCACGTAATAGTTCACTCTTCCAGGAATTTCATCATGTTGAAGGTGTATACTCTGTATACACTACTCGTTTCAGTATCCAGACATACAGAAAATGGATCCTCATACAAGTTCAGGATGACGTGATCCTCAACAAGAGTGAACTATTACTTCTGCACGGTAACTTATACAAATTTGCTCATAACATATATGACTACACTGGGCCCGCTTTTTTGCAGTGCGGGTTAATGTATAGTGAAATCCATATCAGAGTTAATGACCGTTACAGATGGCACCACTCTTCTCAACCAGTGAGAAGGTTTGATTCCAATACTGTATGTGCCGGGTTGAACGTCATATATATGGAGCCTGCTGTCAGCATCAAGTTCTGTGTCTACAGTGCGTATCAGTTCGCTGCCAATGTATAGTTGGACATTTACAGGAACACCGGCGCATTTGGACTGGTCATAGTTCCCAAGGTGTACAGTTGAACTCAGAGTATAGCCCTGCGACGGGGCTGATATAATCATTGCCAAATTGTCCACGTTGGTCTGCACCCAATAGCCTCTGCCTGGTTGGAGCGCTATAACCGAACTCGGACCGTTGCATGTAATGTTGTTGTATCCGGAATCAGTCCAGTAGGAAATGGTGGAACTCACCCAGCCTGCCGAATATGCCGCAGACCAGGACTTAATATCAACGCCATTTGTAAACTGGATACTGGAGACAGGTATGCTGTTGTTATATGGGCAGCCAATCAGATTTCGTCCACCCTTGTTCATCCCGTCATCTGAGCCTGGAAGTGGAATCCATGTGTCAGTGGGGATACCATCGATTTGAACTCCGCTGGTGAATGATTGGTATGTGAACCTTTGCCTGGCAGCCCCATTTACCCAGTAGCCTTCACCAGCCAGAATTCCTCCGAATGCGTCCGGATTCGCTGTGGAGTATATGTTTCCTACCTGGTCAACAGGATCCCAGGATGTCAGGTTGTTATCAATACTGATGCCTGTGAACACAGACATGGGATTTGTATCCAGTGGAATACACGGCAAGCTTATCAAATTTTTGGTTCCAGTCAGAGTAACCGTTGTTGAAACAGTCTCGACTGCCTCTGCTGTATATGTAAATCCAGCCAGACACACAACCAATGTCAGAGCTAAACATACTATTTTCATCCAATCCCTCCCTCGAAAATAGAATATTTTCGTCCCTTCGCAGCGAGTCCGTCAGGTTTTCGCTGCAAGCGAAAATCGAGAGGACTCATGCTGCGATCCCCTCGAAAACAGAATATTTTCGTCCCTTCGCAGCGAGTCCGTCAGGTTTTCGCTGCAAGCGAAAATCGAGAGGACTCATGCTGCGATCCCTTATAAACAGAATATATTGGTGAGTCTTTCAGGATTTCCTAGTAGACGTATAATTCAATAAATTTAGTATATCATCAAATAATGAATAATGCAGGGTAGGTGGTGTTGCGAATAGGGGAACCTTGCTGCGGTGCCACAGCGGGGTATGGTTTTCAGCTAGGGGAACTTTGCTTTGATTAAGTCTGTCCACACTAGATTTACCGACGTTCCCGCAGGATAGTAACTCTACAGGAATGATACAACCCAATTCCCCATGGCGAATGAGCACTCATCTAATTCCCTCTTGGAGAAGGGGGCAAGGGGGATTGATTCCCGGGAACGCCGATCTCCAGATGGGCGTGGATGACTGCGGGTTACTAGGATGTCAGGGGTGTTTCATCAGGTTCAAGCAGCTATTGAGCTTCGAGCTGGACTGCCTGGGGAATATGCATCGCTATCAGAGCGAAGGGGGAATATTGGCCAGGCAGATTCCACGCCAGTCCTATCCCCCCGAAGCGCCGATGCCGATGCACTGGGTGACTGCGGAGAGATTCAGAATATAAAACTGCATGAACAAAGCCGCTAATTCCCTAAAGGAAAACGTGTCTGTCCCGTTATTCCCCATTATCCCAGAAGATGGGATGATAGTTTGGATGTTCGTAAATATTAAGGTAGAATAATACAGCATATATTAGATTTTGGTGATGAACATACTAACGAATGGCGAATCCGAAAAACAGACGCGCAGACAACGAATAGACCCACGTCTCAGATCTCAAGGTTGGAAAGTCATACCGTATAGTCCTACTCTTTCACACGCTCTATGCGACAGAGTTGCAGTTGAAGAGTATCCGACTGAAAACGGACCTGCTGATTATGCCCTCTTTGTTAATGGGCGCATTCTGGGAATCGTTGAAGCCAAAAAACTCACCCTTGGTCCGCAAAATGTTCTCACGCAAGCGGAACGCTATTCTAGTGGAGCTATCGACAATCCCTTAAACTTCAATGGCTTCCGTGTGCCGTTTCTCTATTCTACTAATGGTGAAATCACCTGGTTCCATGATATCCGCCACCCGTTGAACCGTTCTCGCCAGATTGCGGTTTTCCACACTCCCAACTCACTTGAGGAGTTATTTTATCGTTCAGTAGAAGCCGATACTGCAACGTTACAGGACCTGCCCAACAATCATCCCTGGCTAAGAAACTATCAGATAGAAGCCAGCCAGGAGATTGAAAGGGCAATTGCCAACCGTAAACGTACAATGCTGGTGGCTATGGCAACAGGTACGGGCAAGACTTTTACAATGCTTAACCAGGCTTACCGCCTTATGAAGTCCGGGGTAGGAAAGCGGATACTATTTCTAGTTGATCGCAGAGCACTGGCAGCGCAAGCGGTCAGATCTTTTGCGTCATTTGAAGCTGAACCTGGTCTGAAATTTGATCGCATTTACGAAGTCTACAGTCAACGCTTTCAATCTGATGATTTTGAAGACGAGAAGTTTGACCCCAAAGTATTACCTGCATCGTATCTCACCGATCCAAAACCTGGAGATGCTTTCGTATATGTTTGCACCATCCAGCGGATGGTAGTGAATCTATTTGGCCGTGATGCAATATTTGCGCTTGGGGATGAGCAAATTGATGAAGATGCAACCCAATTACCAATCCCGATCCATGCTTTTGACATAATCATAGCTGATGAATGCCATCGTGGTTATTCGTCTGCAGAACTGAGTATCTGGCGAAAGACACTCGATCACTTTGATGCAATCAAGATCGGACTCACGGCGACACCTGCTGCACATACCAAGGCTTATTTCAAAGATGTCGTATTCCGTTACGAGTATGAACGCGCGGTCAGAGAAGGATATCTAGTAGATTATGACGTTGTTAAGTTGCGTTCCAATGTCAGAATTAATGGTGTCTTTCTAAATGAAGGTGAGCAAGTAGGTCAAGTTGATCCCATAGATGGTTCCATGCAGATGGACATGCTTGAGGATGAACGCCATTTTGATGCATCCGAAGTAGAGAGTAAAGTCACTTCCCCAGACTCAAATCGCAAAGTGCTAGAGGAGCTTAGGCAATACTGCGTTGAACACGAACAGGAGTATGGACGATTTCCTAAAATCCTCATTTTTGCTGCAAACGACATTCCACACATATCACATGCTGACCAATTAGTAGATATTGCGCGTGATGTTTTCGGAAGAGGCGATTCATTTGTCCAAAAGATCACTGGACGAGTCGATAGACCGCTTCGCCGGATCAAGGAATTCCGTAACCGTGATATGCCCAGTATTGCTGTAACAGTCGATATGTTATCGACTGGTGTTGATATCCCGGATCTGGAATTCATCGTATTCCTGAGATCAGTAAAATCCAGGATTCTATTTGAACAAATGCTTGGACGAGGTACTCGCAAGGGAGAGAAGTTCCCGGACAAGAGTCATTTCACAGTATTTGATTGCTTCGACGGCACATTGCTGGAATATTTCCGCAAGGCTACCAGTATTACGGCAGAACCTCCGCAGACTGAAACGCGCTCTGTAATAGAAATTATTAATGACATCTGGAGTAACAAAGACCGTGAATACAATATCCGCTGCCTGGTCAAACGGCTCCAACGCATAGAAAAGCAGATGTCCGGAGAAGCACGCGATTTATTTTCTGCCTATATCCCAGATGGCGATATGGCTAGATATGCCAATGACTTACCCGGAGCGCTGCGGAATGATTTTACCGGCACGATGTCCTTGCTGCGAGACCCCAAGTTCCAGAAATTGCTTATTGACTATCCCAGAGCTCCACGCACATTTCTTATAGCTTATGAAACCGAAGATGAGGTTAGTTCAGAGTGGTTAGTTCGCGGAGCTGACGGCAAAGAATACAAACCTGAAGACTATCTGTTGGCTTTTGTAAGGTTTGTGGATGAGAACTCAGACAAGATCGATGCAATTAAAATATTACTCGATAAACCAGCTGAATGGAGTGTCAGCGCACTAGTAGAGCTTCGAAAACAGTTGCAACATGCACCCGAAGGATTCAAGGTTGATCTTCTCCAAAAAGTGCATCAACTTACATATGGAAAAGCCCTTATTGATATAATATCAATGGTAAAACATGCTGCCAGCGAGGCCCAGCCGTTGTTAACTGCGGAGGAACGGGTATCCCACGCAATGGAAACAGTCACGGCAGCAATTGTCTTGACTGATGAGCAAAAACTCTGGCTGGACAGGATTCGCGTTCACCTTGTGGAAAATCTCTCTATCGAAAAGAGCGATTTTGATTTCCTTCCGGTATTCAGCCATCATGGCGGTTGGACTCCGGCAAATAAAGCTTTCGAGAATCACCTTAACGATATAATTCAAAAGATAAATGAGGCAATAGCAGCTTGATTGATGTAGTAGGTAAACTTTGGGGATTCTGTCATACACTTAGGCATGATGGAATCGACTACGGCGATTATATAGAACAGATAACATATCTCCTTTTCCTGAAAATGGCAGATGAACGCGAAATAGAATTACCGGAGGACTGTGACTGGCCCTCTGTGTCTAGTAAAAGCGGTACGGAACTGCAGGACCATTATGTAGAGACATTGCGGACTCTCGGTAAACAGAAGGGTATGCTTGGTGACATTTATGCAGGCGCTCAGTCTCGTTTCAGTGACCCGGTGAACCTGCGCAAACTTGTAAGCTTGATCGATGAACTCGAATGGACTGCTCTGGATGTTGACGTGAAAGCAGAAGCGTTCGAAGGGCTACTTGAGAAGGCTGCTAGTGAAGGTAAAAAGGGTGCAGGGCAGTATTTTACACCTCGTATACTGATTCAATCCATGGTAAGATGCGTCAAACCAGACCCCCGTGTTCACAATGAGTTCTCTATATGTGACCCGGCATGTGGTACTGGTGGATTCTTGGTCTGTGCTTACGAGTGGTTCATTGAGAAAACTAAAGGCGGAGCCGTAGACCGGGATGTAGCAAAAAGACTAAAGCATTCTACATATTATGGGCAGGAACTTGTTGCCCGTCCACGCAGGCTCGCACTAATGAACATGTACCTGCACCAGGTAGAACCGAAGATAACCATTGGAGATTCAATATATGATGTGCCGACCGGTCGTAGGTTTGATGTTATTTTGACAAACCCACCGTTTGGAACTAAAGGTGCAAACCAAGTGCCTGAGCGCGAAGACTTCACCATTGCTACCTCCAACAAGCAACTTAACTTTATGCAGCATGTGATGACACTTTTGAAACCTGGAGGTCGTGCTACCGTGGTCTTGCCGGACAACTGTTTGTTTGCAGACCAGGCGGGTGATGTATTTGAAATCTTGATGCACGACTGCAACCTGCATACTGTCCTTCGTTTACCACGCGGTACATTTACGCCTTACAGCCCCGGTACAAAGACCAATGTTGTGTTCTTCACAAAAGGATTTCCAACAGAACATACATGGATATTTGATGCAAGGACAAATGTACCCGGAATTACAAAAAAGGACAGACCGTTTACTCCGGAACACTTATCAGAATTCGAACGCTGCTATGGAACGGACCCGTATGGTCGCGCACCAAGAAGCGAGTCAGATTCCTCGGATGATCGCTGGCGTTCATTCCATGTGAGTGAGATTAAAGCCTGCAATTACAAGATTGACAGCCTCAAATGGCTCAGAGATGAGTCCCTTGATGACGGTGACGACCTGCCAGAACCGGAAGAATTAGCTGCTGATGCCATTTCGGAATTGGAGAGTGCTGTTGAGGAATTAAATGCCATCATTGCATTGCTTGAAAATGGCAATGATGATGCTATTAATTCCGAGGTGCAGTCTTGATTGAGCAAGATATGAATGGGGAACTGTCGGAAGGGTGGGAAGTGGCCTGTATAGGGGAAATCTGCCATGTGAATCCGCCTAAGGTAAGTAATAGTGTTCTGGGTGATGATGCAGAGGTTACATTTGTTCCAATGCCCGCAATTGATGCATTTTCTGGCACTATATTTTTGCCTGAATCGCGGGAATTTGCAAAGGTCCGAAAAGGATATACATCGTTTATCGAGAATGACGTGCTTTTTGCCAAAATCACTCCATGCATGGAGAATGGCAAAGCTGCCATTGCCAGACAGCTCCTGAATGGCTATGGTTTTGGTTCCACAGAATACCACGTATTGAGAACCACCTCAGCAATTATTCCTGAATTCATTTATCACTTTATAAGACAAGATACTTTCAGAAAAGCAGCGCGTGAAGAAATGAGTGGTTCAGTTGGCCAACTACGCGTTCCCCCCGATTTCCTTTCAGGATTCCAAATACATATTCCTCCTTTAGCCGAACAATACCGCATAGTAGAGAAAATCGATGTACTGCTTTCACAAGTAAACGCCACCAAAGTGCGACTCGCCCGTGTTCCTGACATCATGAAAAAGTTCCGGCAGTCTGTGCTTTCTGCTGCGTGTTCCGGTCGATTGTCTGCCGATTGGCGAGAACAACACCCGGATACCGAACCAGCGTCAGCCCTGCTTGAAAGAATCCGAACGGAGAGAAAAGCTGCACTCGGTAAGAAGTATCAAGAGCCGGAACCGATAGATACTGAAGATTTGCCAGAGTTGCCGGAGGGATGGTGTTGGACCCATTTGAATGAACTTGCAGCAGTCGAAGCCAATGCCATTACAGATGGTCCTTTTGGATCAAATCTGAAGACTTGCGATTATACATCTTCTGGTCCTCGCGTTATTCGCTTGCAAAATATTGGAGACAGTGTTTTTCACGACCACCATGCACACATTTCTGAAGATCACTATATTCGTCTCAAGAAGCATTGGGTAGAAGCTGGTGACCTTGTGATTGCTGCAATGGGTGCACCTCCTCCGCGTGCATGTATTGTTCCAGAACACATTGGTCCTGCTGTCGTAAAAGCAGATTGTGTCCGATTTAAACCCGCTCCGTCAGTAGCTAGTGCACAGTTCTTAGGATTCGCGTTGAATACTGATATGATAAAGAACCTGGCTGCTTCAGTTGTTCACGGAGTGTCTCGCCCACGACTCAATCTAGGGGAAGTCAAACAAATTCAGTTACCTCTCGCACCCCTCGAAGAACAGCAAGAAATCGTCCGACGGGTAGATGCACTACTGAAACTGGCTAATGCCATCGAAACCCGCGTTTTACTTGCAACAACCAGTGCCGATAAGCTTACACAGGCAGTCCTCGCCAGAGCATTTCGCGGTGAACTTGTCCCGACCGAAGCAGAACTAGCCCGGATAGAAGGACGGGATTATGAACCAGCATCAGTGCTTCTGGAGAGGGTTAGGAAAGAGCGTGAGACATCCAGCAAACCAAACAAGACACGAAAGACCAGAAAGTCGGGTTGAATATAATCCTTAAGAATCATTCTTAGACCATTATGCGAGTATTTTCTTTGCAAACCACAAGTAGAATTACCAGTTTTCACGCTAGAAACTTGACTTAAATGAGTAATCCATTTACACTACAATTCATGTCGCTATCTCAAAGTTGTCGCCATTTTGTGGACGGCAGCTAGTCGCCGAGGGTGAGGCATTGTTATTACGGGTATGATATTCTTGAAGATGAAACCTGTAGTTTGTTTACGGCGGAGGTAATGAAGTGAGCCTGGTAGTTTCTCTACGCATTCCGGATGGTGTGGTCATAGCGGCTGATAGTCTGTCTACTCTACAGGGGCATCTTGCTGTTAAGACGCATATGCAAGCAAAATGTCCGAAATGCAAGGAGGATTTAACATTTGGCAATCCACCTGCCTTGCAAATGCCAGTCCCATTATCAACATCATCATTTGCTCAAAAGTTATTTCCATTATGTAGCAGATTTGGTGTCGGCGCTTACGGTTGGAGCTTACTATCCAACAGGACCGTCGGATATTATATAGAAACACTTAATAATGAGATAAAGTCTAAGGAAATAGCAGGTGTGACTGATGCTGCCCAATTAATACTGGACAAATTCGACAGACTCATTCACGATTGTATTAGCGATATTGGTAATGCACCAGAGGATTATTTTCCAATGGGGTTTCATGTGGCTGGATATGATGATTCTGAGGGTAAGACCATTGAGGTAAAGATCGGTAAAAATAGCCGATTAGAGTCAATCAATGAATTAGGTTGCGCAGTTAGTGGATCTGGCAATGTTGTTGCAAAATTATGGGAACTGGGGGAAGAAAATGAGAGTCATAAAGCAAATTTTGGCATTTTTTCCCTGCAGGATGCAATTGATTATGCCGATTTTCTTATTAGTGCAACTGCGAGCTACCAACGATTTGCTCAGATGATTCCAAATGTGGGTGGCGAGGTAGATATAGCCCTTGTCACTCAATATCAGGGATTTACCTGGATAAGGCAAAAGAAACTTGCTCGTATATTATTAGGAAAGGATGGCAATGCAGATGAATGAGACAAAACAGACCCAGATTAACATAGTAGAACCGGACTATGTTATACATGTGGAAATTCTCAAAGGACCGGTTAGTTATGCTGCATGCTCCGAATTGAATACCACCACTATAACAAATGTTGATATAGATGCTATTGCAAGAAGGAATGAACATCGATTCCAAGAAGCTTGGCGTGAGCTTGCAGATAAATGAGATTCCTTTCTGCTGCGGAGATAATCAAACTAAACCAAAGAATGATTATTATCTACGGTGGATTATGCACAGCAGGAGATAATGTTGCTAACAGGGGCAGCCTTGACTATTTAGTTGAGGCTGTCCCTTCTGTTATATATGGACAAGAACGATATGTTGGCATATTTGAGAAAGCAGCAGCATATGCATTCTTTATAATCAAAGACCATATCTTTCACGATGGAAATAAGCGAACCGGCATACAAGCTGCTATGGTTTTTCTTGAAACCAATAATCGCCGCATTATTAATGTGACCTCTGAAGAGATTGTCGATGTGGCATTGAAAATTGCAACTGAAGAGATTTCCCAAGATGAGCTAGTAAAATGGTTTGAAAAAATATGTAAGTCTTAAAACGATCAATCAAAGCAATTAAAAAGGTAAAAAGTGAACTGCTGCCTTTAAATCCAGGTCTGCAATCACCCATGCAAAACATAAAATATAATAGCTGACTATCTCCCGACAAGCACCCATGCCGATCAAGAGATCGGCGATCCCAGAAACTGCAGTCCTCATTGTCAACTGTCAATTATCAATTGTCAATTACTTTCCCTTCCCCGAGCTCAAAACATCACCTTTAAATCCAGGTATGCAATCACCAATTCAAACCGCAAAATATAATAGCTGACTATCTCCCGACACGCACCCATGCCGATCAGGAGATCGGCGTTCCCAGGAACCGCAGTCCTCATTG
>Ga0118677_10004798_pt1 | contig 24250 bp, 20 predicted proteins | sample AliMusrvi5mmetaG_FD_86154 | JGI IMG/M metagenome (GOLD analysis project Ga0118677, IMG submission 86154)
GTGATATGCGACAACCTTGGCAGCCACAAAGTCAGCGGTGTGGCCCAGGCCATAGCGGCGCGGGGCGCACGCCTGATTTATCTGCCTGCCTACAGCCCGGATCTCAATCCGATCGAAATGGTGTTCTCCAAGCTCAAGGCCCACATGCGCCAGGCCGCACAGCGAAGTTTCGAAGGCTTGCATAAAGCCGTCGTTGACGCATTGGACAGCTTCTCAGCCGCCCAATGCGCGAACTATTTTCGTCATGCTAATTATGCGACAAATTAAATAGAAAATGCTCTAAACGATGTCTTGTCAGCAATGCCTCGCAAGACAGGGTCGCCCAATTGGGTGAGACGCGCGGAGTAAAAGTGGTATGAGGAGGACAGGAAGCGTTCGGAGCCTGTCGCTTAAATCGACCTCGGCACTTCTCTACACCGCAATCGGCGCTTTAATCGCAGGCCAGGGATCATATCCTTCCAAGGTGAAGTCCTCGTAGCGGAAGCCGTCGATGTCCTTGATCGCCGGATTCAGCTTCATAGTCGGCAGGGGACGGGGCGCGCGGGCGAGCTGTTCCTTCGCCTGATCGAGATGGTTGGCGTAGAGGTGCAGGTCGCCAAAGGTGTGGACGAAGTCGCCGGGCTGGAGATCGCAGACCTGGGCGATCATCATGGTCAAAAGCGCGTAGCTGGCGATGTTGAAGGGCACGCCGAGGAACAAATCCGCGCTGCGCTGGTAGAGTTGGCAGCTGAGCTTGCCATCACCGACGAAGAACTGGAACAGGCAGTGGCAGGGCGGCAGGGCCATGTCATCAATGCGGGCGACGTTCCAGGCACTGACAATGTGGCGGCGGCTGTAAGGCTTGGTCTTGATGCCGTCGATGAGGCTGGCGAGCTGGTCGATGGGCGCGGCCTCGGGGCTGCCTTGCCAGCGCCGCCACTGGGCGCCATAGACGGGGCCGAGGTCGCCGTTTTCATCCGCCCATTCATCCCAGATGGTGACCTTGTTGTCGCGCAGGTATTGGACGTTGGTGTCGCCTTTGATGAACCAGAGCAGCTCGTGGATGATGGAGCGCAGGTGCAGCTTCTTGGTCGTGACGACCGGGAATCCGGCCCCCAGGTCGTAGCGTGACTGCTCGCCAAATACTGAATACGCGCCAGTTCCGGTGCGGTCACCACGGTAGCTGCCGTGGTCGAGCACTTTGCGGAGGAGGCGGAGGTATTCGTGCATCGCGGAAGTGAAAAGGGATAGGTTAAAAGTGAAAAGTGATGAGGGGGACGGGGGAAAAGTGACTCAGGGATCCCTCCCTTTTCACTTATCACTTACCCCTTTTCACTTAATTCCGAACTTCCTCCCCGTTCTGCGAGTTGGTGACGGAGAACTGCTCGCGGGTGAAGGCGGTATCGGCGCGGAAGGTGAGGCGTGCCTGGTACTTGCGTTCCAGGCCCACGAGCAGCTCGCCGTCTTCGCTGCGCAAGCGCTGCATGACATCGGGGTGCACGGTGACGACGAGGCTTTTCTGGTCCTCGCGACCGCGCTGCATGATGGCGGAGAGCCGGCGCTGGATTTCTACGCTCATGGTGAGCGGGGTCTTCACCTGGCCGTGGCCCTTGCAGGCGGGACAGGACTCATAGAGGGCGCTGCCGAGTGACTCATGCAGGCGCTGCCGGGTCATTTCCATGAGGCCGAACTGGGAAATCTGCAGGATCTGCGTCTTGGCCTTGTCGCGCCGGACGTTGTCGAGCATGGTCTTGTACACGGCGGCCTGATCTTTGCGGTGCTTCATGTCGATGAAGTCCACCACCACCAGACCGCCCATGTTGCGCAGGCGCAGCTGGCGGGCGACTTCGACGGCGGCCTCCAGGTTGGTCTCCAGCAGGAGCTTATCCTGGTCCTTGGTGCCTTTGTTGCGGCCGGTGTTCACGTCGATGGCGACCAGGGCCTCCGTCTGGTCGATGCAAATATAGCCGCCGCAGGGCAGCCAGACCTGCCGGTAAAAGGCGTTTTCAATCTGCTTTTGAATCTCGTACGCATCGAACAGCGAACCCGGGCCGACGTGGAAGGTGATGCGGCGTTTGGCGCGCCGGGAAATGGAGGCGGCCATATCCTGCATGCGTTCGACGGTGGCCTGGTCATCGCAGATGACTTCATCGACTTCATCGGTGAGGAAGTCGCGCACGGTGCGCTCGATCACATCGGGCTCCTGGAAGCAGCAGACGGGCGCATTGTTGTGGTCGCGCTTCTCGACGATGTCATTCCATTGTTCGAGCAGGATGCTCAGATCGCGCACGATGTGGCGGGCGCGCTTGCCGGTGGCCTCGGTGCGCATGATCACACCCATGCCGTCCGGCAGGTCGAGCTTCTCAAGAATGGTGCGCAGGCGGGCGCGTTCCTTGGGGTCCTCAACCTTGCGCGAGATGCCAAACTGGTCGATCAGCGGCATGAGCACCAGCAGGCGCCCAGGCAGGGAGATGTTGGTGGTGACGCGCGGGCCCTTGTTGCCGATGGGGCCCTTGGTGACCTGCACCATGATTTCGGAGCCGACGGGATAGAGGCTGGGGATGTCTTTAGCCTCAATTTTCTTCTTCTTGCTGCCTTTGCCGCGGCGCACTTCTTCGAACCCGCTTTCGATGGCTGCCGGAATGGCATCCCAGAAGTGAAGGAAGGCGTTTTTCTCGAAGCCAATGTCCACGAACATGGCTTTCAGCCCCTGCTCGATGTTCTTGATCCGGCCTTTGAAAATGCTGCCGACGATGCTCTGAGCGCCGACGCGCTCGATGGAATACTCTTCGAGCACGCCATTCTCCAGAAGGGCGACGCGGTTTTCCAGAGCTTCGCAGTTGATGACGATGCGGGTGCCTTGCCGGATGTCTTTTTTGCCGGTGAGGAATTGCTTGAGTCTTTGAACAAAAGTGAGGGCCATAGAGATGATCTTTCTCGAAAACAGTGAAACAGGTTTGGATTAGCGGAACAGACGCTGCAGCAAGCTGCGATGTTCCGGTTCCGGCTTGGATGTGGGAGGAGGAGGGGGGACAGTGGCGGACCTGATGGGGATGGCTTTGGGCAGGCTTTTACGAATCATGGTGTCGTCAGGACGACGGCTTTGGGTGTGCTCTTCAGGCGATTGCCTCGCCTCGGCCTGGTGACCGTCGTCACCGTCCTCGTCACGGGCGAGGTTCTGAGCGAGGACCGGTGAATCACCAAACACCACCTGTTCGATGGGGATGAAATTGCCTTCGACTTCCGCGGTGGGCACGATGGCGACCTGATAGCCCTGGTCGAGCGCCAGGCACTGCTCCATGATGCGCTGCACCACGGGGGCGGAGCAGCCTCCGCCGGACTTGCCACCCTGGAGCATCACACAGATGGCGAACTTGGGATTGTTGTAGGGGGCAAAACTGGTGAACCAAGTATGGTTGTCCTTGGATTTGACGCCGTTGGCAAAACGCCAGAATTGTGCGGTGCCAGATTTGCCAGCGACTTCATAACCCTTGACCTGCGCCTTCTTGCCGGTGCCGGCGGTGCCGTTGCAGACCTTCCACATGCCGCGGCGGATCATTTCCACTTCGTCGGGGAGGATGCCTTCTGAGGCGAGGTCAGAGCGCACGTCAGGCTCGCGCTCTTCCACAACCCGGGCGCCGTTGGTGACGCGCTTCAGCAAGTGGGGGCGATAGGATTTGCCGGCATTGGCGACGGTGGCCGTGACGGAGGCGATCTGCAAGGGTGTGGCAAGAACATCACCCTGGCCGATGGAGGTATTGGCCGTGGTTCCGGGGCTGTTCCATTTCTCATTGGGCTTGTTGAGTTGCAGCCACTCACGGGAGGGCAGCACGCCGGGGTCTTCGTCCTCCAGTTCGATGCCGGTTTTTTCCCCTACGCCGAGCATGTGGCCCGCCCTGCCGATGGCTTCGATGCCCGCCTTGTTGCCATACTGGTAGAAGTAGCAATTGCACGACTGCATGAGGGCGTCCGTGAGGTCTATGTTGCCGTGTGATCCGCCCTGGGCGGCGATCCAGCATTTCATGGCCTTGTTGCCATACGTCACGCTGCCGTTGCAGGTGAAGCGGGAGTGCTGGATGTGCGCCAGGCAGCCTGCGAACGAGGTGATGATTTTGAAGGTGGAACCTGGCGCATAGCGCTTGATGGCCATGTTGACCAGGGGGTTGGCGGGATTGGTGAGATACGCTTTCAGGTCCTCTTCATTGATTTTAGGCACCCATTTATTGGGGTCATAGCAGGGCACGGAGGCCATGGCCAGCACCTCGCCCGAATTGGGATCGATGACCACGGCCGCAGCGCGGCCCAGGTTGGCGTCGCGCAGGGCCTTTTCGGTGATGTACTGGATGCGCGCATCCAGCGTCAGCCATACGTCATTGCCTTTTTTCGGCGGCACGTACTCCTTGGGCAGTTCGCCTACCATGTTGCCCTTCTCGTTGCGCAGCATCACACGCACGCCCGGCACGCCGCGCAGGTAGCTGTCCATGGTCTTCTCGACACCGGCGTACCCAAAATCGTCCCACACGGAGTATTTCCACTTCCGCTGTTCAGAGAGGGGGATCAGCGATTCATCAGGGAGGCGGACATAGCCCAGGACATGGCAGGCGAGGGCGTTGTACAAGTATTGGCGCGTGGGGCGCACCTCGGGGAATACGCCCGGCAGTTGCAGATTGTGCTCGGCGAACTTGCTGAACTCTTCAAAGGTGAGGTCGCTGCGGTACACCCAGGGCACCGCGCCGCCATTGGTGCGGAAGTGGGTGCGCAGGTTGTCCTGGGAACGCTGTTTTTCCGCATCGGACTCGCTCTTGGCGAGTCCCATTTTGCGCAGGGGTTCAATCACCATCTCGTCAAGCACGGCGACGATGTCGGTCTCCTTCACGGTGCGTTCGAAGCCGTTCTCGAGCTTTTTGTACTCCACCTTGGGGAGGGTGACGGGCTTGCCGTGCGATTCGATTTTCATCGCCCGGACTTTGGCGTCGACCACGTCCTGAAGGTTGATGCGCACTTCGAACGAAGGCTTGTTGCTCACCAGCACGATGCCGTTGCGGTCCTTGATCTCGCCGCGCACGCCGGGCACACGGGCGCGCAGGTGCTTGGTGGTTGGCAGCCTGCCGCGGAACTCGTCATTGCGCTCGATCTGCAAATAGTACAGCCGATAGACAAGCGTCAGGAAAGCCACCATGACCAGGAGGCTGAACAGATATAAGCGGAAGCGATATTTAACGACCATCGAAGCGATACCTCAGACCTTCATACTTGATTTCGTAGTGGGTCGTCTTCGCCAAAGTATGCAGAACGAGAAAAATAACCGGCGAAGCGAGCATGGCGAGCAGCGTATCCGTCACGAGTTTGGTCCAGATCTCATGGGGAAAATACACGCTGCCACGAAGGAATGAGATGAGAAGATACTGCATCAGGAGCCAGGTGGCAGTTACGAAACCCACCATGAGAACGGGCAATTCAAGCCGGCCTTTCCGGAACAAGGGGCGAATGCCCTGCATCAGACCGCCGAGCACGCCGAACAGCAGGATCGAATAGCCGAATCCCAGGTCGGCGCCGGAGCTCATGCCGGCGCTGAAGGCCGCGATGCCGTTGCCGTTCGCCAGTTCGGCAAGCTTTTCGGCGCCCGAATCCTGCGCCACGAACGGCAGGTAGCGGGCATCCCACAGGATCCCGGTGCCAAAGGCCATCATTAGCATCACCGGGAAGGGCACGGAAACAGACGCGGCGAAGAAAAACACCGGGCCGATGAAGAGCCGGGCATTTTGGGCGATCTCGATGGCGGGCAGGAACTCCTCCGCGATGAGGGAGAGCGCCAGCAGGACGATGACAACAAGATTGAAGATCATGACGCGCTATGGGTTCACTTCCCGCCGGTCCACGACGAAGACATCCTCCAGCACCGAGAAGTCCACAGCCGCCTCGACCACGGCCTCGCCTGAGATTTCCTGATTCTCAAACCGCTTCACTTTGCCCAGGAGGAGTTTGGCCGGAAACACGCCGCCATCGCCTGAGGAATAAACATTGTATCCGGGCTGGATCGCGGCATTGCGGCTGAGAAACCGCAGACGCAGGTCCGGCTTCATCTCGCCGCCGCCGCGCTCGCCTGTGAGGATGCCTTTTTCGCGGGTCCCCTCCACCATCGCGGCGACCCTGCACAGTTCATCGGTCAGCAGAACAATTTCGGTGAAGGTTGCGGAGACGCGGCCGGTCTTGCCCACCAGGCCCACATCCGTCACCACCGGGCTGTCGGTGGTGATGCCGTCGTTGGAACCCTTGTCGATGATCATCGTGTTCCACCAAGTCGCGGAGGAACGCTTGATGACATGGGCGGCGATGAGATTCTTGAACGGCGCGTGCTCCTTAAAGCCGGCCAGTTGTCGCAGCCTGTTGATTTCCTCAAGAAGCTCTTCGTGGCGCTGGTTGATGATGCGCAGCTTCTGCACCTCAAGGCGCAGCCGCTCGTTATCTCGCTGCAGTTCCTTGGGATTGATCTCCGGTGCGATGACCTTGCTCGTCGAGCTTTGCACCGTGGCACTGGCGTGGATGAAGGGCGAGAACGCCGCCATCACCTTTGCCTGCACGGCCTTGGTCGCCGGGGTCTTGAGCGTGAGCACCGCCGCCGTAGCCGCCAGAAACAGCAGAAGGGCGATGACGTTGAGCGTTTTCATGGAGCTTGTGCCCGGCGCGGCGAGTTTTCACCGACCGCCTTGGCAGGCGTGCGGGTTACACGTCCGAATTGCTCACCTTGCGCAGGAAGGCCAGCTCGCTTAGGACCCGGCCCGTGCCTTCGGCCACGGCGCTGAGCGGATCTTCCGCCACATGCACGGGAAGGGCGGTTTCTTCCTGCAGAAGCTTGTCCAGTCCACGCAGCAGCGCACCGCCGCCCGCGAGCATGATGCCGCGGTCCACCAAATCCGCTGAAAGCTCCGGCGGGCAGCGCTCAAGCGTGGTGCGCACGGCGTCGATGATCGTGTTGAGGGGCTCCAGCATGGCCTCGCGCACTTCCTGCGAGGTGATGGTGATGGTCTTAGGCAGGCCGGCGACCATGTCGCGGCCCTTTACTTCCATGGTGGCTTCCTTGCCCATCGGGAAGGCCGAGCCGATGCGCAGCTTGATCTCTTCTGCCGTGCGTTCGCCAATCATCAGATTGTAGGCGCGCTTCATGTAATTAATGATCGCCTCATCCAGTTCGTCCCCGGCCACGCGCACGCTGCGTGCATACACAATGCCGGAGAGCGAGATGATCGCCACCTCCGTGGTGCCGCCGCCGATGTCCACAATCATGTTGCCCGCGGCTTCCTGCACCGGCAGGCCCACACCGATGGCCGCTGCCATTGGCTCTTCCATCAGATGCACTTCGCGCGCACCGGCCTGTTCGGCCGATTCCTTGACGGCGCGCTTTTCTACTTCCGTAATGCCGGAGGGCACCGCGATGACCACGCGTGGGCGCACCATCGACCGGCGGTTGTGAACTTTGCGGATGAAATGGCGCAGCATCGCCTCCGTGACACGGAAGTCGGCGATCACACCATCCTTAAGGGGGCGGATCGCGGTGATCCCGCCGGGCGTGCGGCCGAGCATGCGCTTGGCATCATCGCCCACGGCCACCACTTCGTTCGTGCCGGTCTTCACCGCCACTACTGAGGGCTCGCGTAGAACGATGCCGTGATCCTTGACATAAACGAGAGTGTTGGCCGTTCCGAGGTCGATACCGATATCGTTCGAAACGAAGCCGAAAAGTTTTCCAAACATTGGGATTAAAGAAGTAAAAAAGGATTATTGAAAAGCAGAGCGCGAGGAAACCCGGAAAGGTGGCCTCAAAGGTGGAAATCCTCGTTTTTTGAGAATCACAAGAATGACCCGGAAGCATAGTCCATACGCTCCTCTGATGCTAAAAGACCCCGTCCTAGCGTCAAGAGAAGTTTTCCCCAGGGCGTTTTTTACTGAATTGAGCTGTTCCATGGCAATTGCAAGGGGGCGCAGGAATATCCGGCCACCTTCGGCAGGGGATAAGGGCTCCCCAGCCAATAATAAATGGAGGCCAAGAAAGACAGATTCCTCCGCCACGAGGCGGCGCTCGCCCTCACTTTCGTGAAACGGCTGCCCCTTCGACGTCGAAAACCGCCAACTGGCCGCCCAGATCGCCCGCCCACTCCAGGTGGGTGGTGGTGATGATTTTTTGCGCACCTGGTGGCAGTCCCGCCAGGAGGGCGCGCCGCCGCAGCGGGTCCAGTTCGCCAAACACATCGTCGATCAGAAGCAGGGGGGGCTGCCCCCGGGCGTGTTCCAGTACGCGGGCCTGGGCCAGTTTCAGCGCCAGCGAGAGGGAGCGTTGCTGCCCTTCGGAGGCAAAGGAATCGGCGGCACGATCGTTGAGCAGGACGACGAAATCATCGCGGTGAGCGCCCGCGAAGGTCGTGCGGGTGCGTTCTTCCTCCGCGCGGTTGGCCAGCAGCACCTCGAACAGGGAGTCGCCCGGGCATCCGGGGGCATGGCGCAGCTCCAGCGTTTCCTGGCCCATGCTGAGCATGGCAAGCACCTCGCGGGCAGGGAGTTCCAGGTCCTGCAGCAACTGCCGGCGTTGGGATGTCACGGTGTGGTGGAAGCCGTCCATGATTTTCGCATACGCGTCTGCCTGGCGCCAGTTCACCTGGTTGTCGCGCTTCAAGGTATAATTGCGCGAGCGCAGCGCGCGGTTGTAGCCTTGCAGCGCATGCAGATGGTCCTGCGAGATCTGGCCTGCGGCGAAATCCATGAAGCGGCGGCGGTGCTCGCCGGAGCCGCGAATGAGGTTCATGTCGCCGTGGTCCATCCACACCACCACGGCGGAATTGGCGAGGTAATCCGCCGCCCGGCCGCACACCGCTCCATCGAGCGCCAGCCGGCGGGTGGTGGCAGATATGCCGCAGCGCAGTGTGTGCTCTCCCCATCGCCCTTCGACCATGCCGGTACTGGCGCCAAAGCGTATCAGATCGGTGCGCGTGGCCGTGCGCGGCGACTGCAGGCGCATCAGCACGCATGCCGCCTCCAGCAACGACGTTTTGCCCTGGGCATTGCGACCCACGAGCAGCGTCGTCTCCGGATGCAGTTCGAGGTGTGCTTCCGTAAAGCAACGAAAGTCACGTACTTCAATTTGCTCCAGCATGGCGCTGACCAAAGGTCTTGATTTCGGTTGATTTTACAGGCTTGGCGGCCATGACTGCGGCCCCACTTATGGCAGCTTTCCGCACGGTCAAAGGCTTTCGCGACTTCTTCCCGGAGGAGTGCGCGATGCGCAACTACATCTTCGATGCCTGGCGTCGCGTTTCGCGCCGCTACGGGTTCATGGAATACGAGGCGCCCGTGCTGGAGTACACCGACCTGTACCGCCGCAAGAGCGGCGACGAGATCACCAGTCAGCTGTTCTGTTTCCAGGACAAGGCTGAGCGCGAAGTGGCGCTGCGGCCCGAAGTCACGCCCTCGCTCGCACGCATGGCAACTGCGCGTCAGCGCGACTTCCGCAAGCCGTTGAAATGGTTTCAAATCGGATCGTGCTTCCGTTATGAAGAGCCACAGGAGGGCCGCACACGCGAGTTCATCCAGTTCAATGCCGATATTTTGGGCGACGCCAGCGACGGTGCGGACGCGGAACTGGTCGCCATGGCGGTGGATGTGATGCGGGAGTTTGGATTTGAGCAGGGCGATTTCGCCATCCGCCTGAGCAATCGGCAGATTTGGACGCAGTACCTTGCCGAGCGCGGCATCGCCGACGAACACGGCGTCACGTTCCTGCAGATCATCGACAAAATCGAGCGTGCGAAGCCGGAGGACACCGCGAAGAAGCTCGCGGCCATCGGCCTCTCATCCGAGGATGTGCGGGCGTTCATGGCTGGCACCAACGAAGACCACCCGGCCTTTGCTCCCCTGCGCGAGAACCTCACCGCACGCGGCATGTGGCCCTTTGTGAAGATTGATGCCAGCATCGTGCGCGGTCTTGCCTACTACACCGGCACGGTGTTCGAAGTCTTCGACATGAAGCACGATTTGCGCGCGGTCGCCGGCGGCGGCCGCTACGACAAGCTCTGCGCCCTGATGAGCGAGGGCTCCGTGGACATGCCCGCAGCCGGCTTCGCCATGGGCGATGTGGTGCTGGGCCTGCTCTTGAAGAAGACCCCGGGAGCGCAGTTCCGCATCCTTGACTACATGGCCGCTCAGTTCGGCGTGGACGCGTATGTCATTGTTGCCGACGAGCCACAGCGCATGCATGCCCTCGGAGCGGTGCAGGCCCTGCGCGAGGCGGGCATCCGTGTGGAGTATGCCTTCAGTCCGCAAAAAGTGGGCAAAGGCTTCCAGGCCGCAGAGGCTGCGAAAGTGCGCTGCGCCATCATCTTTGGCAACGAGCATCCTCAGGTCGCCATCAAGGACCTGGTCAACCGCCAGCAAACCATGGTCGAAGCCGGGGCGCTGGTGGAAAGCGTGCTGGCGCTGCTGAAAACCCCGGCACTGGGGCCTTTGATCGCTGGTTAGCCAAATCAATTAAGGTGATGATGTAGAATGGTGGCAAGGCTGGCTTTTGGGCCAAGGCCAGGGCGTACCGTGACTACGAATTGCTAAGCTCCTCCCAGTCTGTCTCGGAGCGCCCGCACTTCCGCGCCCACATCCTGAGCCAGCAGGAAGGCGGAAACCACGACCACGCGCCGGGCACCGGCGGCAAGCACCTCATCGAGCCGTGCGCTGTTGACACCGCCGATGCAGAAAATGGGCACCTGCACCTGCTGATGCACCTGCGTGATCTGGTCCAGGCCGATGGGCACATAGTCTGGCTTGGTGCCGGTGGCGTATAAGGGGCCGAAGCCGATGTAGTCCGCGCCTTCCGCCTGCGCGGCGATGGCCTGCGCCAGACTGTGCGTGGATTTACCGACCCAGCAGCCGCTGCCGACGATAGCGCGCGCCCGGGCCACGGCGTCATCGTCCTGGCCCACGTGGACGCCTTCACTGCCCACCTCCCTGGCGGCTTCCGGGTGGTCGTTGATGATGAGCGGCACGCCGCCGCTTCGGGTGAGGGGGTGCATGAGCTTGCCCAGGGCAATGACTTCGTCGGTGCTGCGGCCTTTGGCGCGCAGTTGAATGAGGTCCACCCCGCCCTCCACCAGCGCGGCAGTCATGTCCATAACGTGCTCCGGCTTCACGTAGCCGAGATCGACGATGCCGTAGAGGTGGCAGTCTGGAAGGGATTTCATAGGGGGGAGCGATGCGCGGCAATAGGCGCGCGTCAACGCATGAAAGCCATTGCCTGCGCACAGGCTGCCCCTATCATAGTGGCTGTGGAAGACCCCATCCCCAAGGACATCGAAAAGGAATACTCAGGTTCACCGCCCACGCGGAAGACGCTGATCGAGCGGCTTGACAACTGGTCCGACTGGACAAGCTGGGACGCCTTTTATCGCACCTATTCCGGATTCGTATGGCACGTGGCGCGCAAGGCCGGGCTGACGGATGATGAGGCCAGCGACGTGGTGCAGGAGACGTTCATCGGCGTGGCGAAGAACCTGCAAAAGAAGAAGTTCGACACCTCCCAGGGCTCCTTCAAGAGCTTCCTTCTCAACCAGGCGCGCTGGCGCATTCTGGACCAGTTTCGGCGGCGCAAGAAGACATGGTACCGGGAAATCAGCCTGCAAAACGACGAGGACGATGACCGCCGCACCGATCCACTGGAGCGCTGCGCCGATCCGAATGGCGTGCAGCTTGAGAAGCTTTGGGAAAAAGAATGGCAGGACCAGGTGATGGAGCTCGCCCTGCGCAGGGTGCGCTCGATGGTCTCGCCCCGGCAGTTTCAGATTTTCTCCTGCTATGTGCTGAAAGGCTGGACCCCGGAACGGGTGAAGGAGGAGCTGGGGGTGAATGCCGCCCAGGTCTATCTCGCCAAGCACCGCGTGGGCCGCATTCTCAAACGAGAAGCCGCCAAACTGGCCGAGGGGCACGAATAGCCTGCTCTGGCTCCAGGGCCTGCATGGACGACTGCCGTTGTGCCTTTACTCGCAGCCTCTCCGGCTCAAGCTTGCACAATGTCCACGTCTCCTGACTCCACCCAGCCAGAGATCCTCCGCGGGCTGGTGGAGCGGGTGACGTTTCATACGGACGAGACCGGCTACTGCATCCTCAAGGTTCTGCCGGACAAGAAACGTGAGATCGTCACCCTGGTGGGCCGGGCACCGCGCGTGGCGGCGGGTGAACGCTTCGAGGCGGAGGGGCGCTGGGAGGATGACCGCATCTTCGGCCCGCAGTTCCGGGCAGACATGCTGCGGCTGTCGCCTCCGGATTCGGCGGAAGGAATGGAGCGCTACCTGGGCTCCGGCCTGATTGAAGGCATCGGCCCGGCGTATGCGAAGCGGCTGATCGAGCGCTTCGGGCCCAAGGTTTTCGACATCATCGAGAATGAATCGGCCAAGCTGGAGACGGTCGAAGGCATCGGCAAGAAACGCCGCCAGGAGATTCGGGCGAGCTGGATGAGCCAGAAAACGGTGCATGGGATCATGCTGTTCCTTCACCAGCACGGCATCGGTACCGCGCGAGCCCAGCGAATTTACAAGACCTATGGCGAGGACGCACTGGAACTGCTGCGCGCCAATCCGTACCGGCTCGCGGCGGACATCTGCGGCATCGGATTCAAGACGGCGGATGACATCGCCACCAAGATGGGCATCGCCGCTGACGCGCCGGAACGCTTGCGCGCCGGCCTTCTGCACACGCTGGAGGAAGCGGCCGGGGCGGGGCATTGCTGCCTGCCGCGCCCGGTATTGATTGAGCATGCGGTCAAAATACTGAGTGCACCGGCAGCCTTGGTGGAGGCGCAAATGGAGACACTGATCGCGGAGGAGCAGTTGACCGCCCACGCCGCGATGATCTACCTGCCCTTCCTGCGCAACGCCGAGGTGAGCATCGCGCGCTCGATCCGGGCCCTCATTTCATCCCCGGCGAGCTACCCGGACATCGACGCCGCCAAGGCCATCCCCTGGGCGCAGGAACGCACAGGCAAGATCCTGGCCGAGAGCCAGCGGGATTGCGTCGAGCAGGCACTGTGCAACCGCGTGCTGATCATCACCGGCGGGCCCGGGGTTGGCAAGACGACCATCCTCAACACGGTGCTCGCCATCGTGCGCGCCAAGGAGATCCGTGTGGTGCTCGCGGCTCCCACCGGGCGCGCTTCGAAACGCATGAGCGAGAGCACCGGCCTTGAGGCGAAGACCCTGCACCGCCTGCTCGAGTATCAGGGCGATGGTGAGTGGGGGCGCAGCCGCAGCAAGCCGCTATCTGGAGACCTTTTCGTGATCGACGAGTGCTCGATGATCGACGCCCCGCTGATGGCGCAGTTCCTCAGCGCCCTGCCGCATGGTGCGCATCTGCTCCTGGTGGGCGATGCGGATCAACTCCCCTCCGTGGGGCCAGGCATGGTGCTGGGCGATCTCATCGCCAGCGGCGTCGTGCCTTGTGCGCGCCTCACGGAGATTTTCCGCCAGGCTGCGGACAGCCGCATCATCCTCAGTGCGCACGATATCAATGGCGGACACGTGCCGGACTTGAAACCGCACCGGGACAGCGATTTTTTCTTCCTCGACCACTCTGATCCGGAAGACATCCGGCATACGATTGTCGAACTGGTGCGTGCCCGGCTGCCAGCAAAGTATGGCTTCGATGCGGCGGCGGACATCCAGGTGCTCACACCGATGAACCGCAACAGCCTGGGCGCGCGGGCGCTTAATGCCTCATTGCAGGCTGCGCTCAATCCGCCCAACGAAACCAAGTATGAGATCGACCGTTTCGGCATCACCTACCGGGTGGGCGACAAGGTGATCCAGACCCATAACAACTACGACAAGGAGGTTTTCAACGGTGACATCGGCTTCATCATCGCCATTGAGACCGAACCGCTGAAGCTGCGCGTGCGCTTCGAAGCCACGCGCGTGGTCGAGTACGAGCCTGGCGATCTCGACGAATTGCAATTGGCCTACGCGCTGACGATTCACAAAAGCCAGGGCAGCGAGTTCCCTTGCGTGATCGTTCCCATGAGCATGCAGCACTTTGTGCTGCTGGAGCGCAGCCTGATTTACACGGCAGTCACCAGGGCGCGCAAGCTGGTGATTCTCGTCGGCGATCCGAAGGCGCTGACGCTGGCGGTCAAAAAACAGGAGACTCGCAAGCGCCACACGGGGTTGCGCGAGGAACTGCAAGGTCGCCCGGTGGCTCCGTGACGGGCTTCAGGCAACCACCGGCGTTACTTCTTTTCGACGGCGGCCTCGTGGCCGGCTTCCACTTTGTGCTCGGTGGCATGCTCTTGATACTTCTCGTGCAGACCTTTCGTTTCGCTCCACGGATGGCTGTCACATGCGCCGATGAGGCAGGTGGCGGCGATGGCAAGGAGGCAGGCGAGGAAGGGCTTCATGAGGGGATCAGGGTGGGGGATGGAGCGGGAAATTAGGGGGAAATGGCGGCCGCGCAACTACTCATCGAATCCACGGAACACACAGCGGGCGGTGGGGGTTTCGTGCAGCACGATCTCGCTCAGGCCGGGGAGCTGGGGTTCCAGCTTGCGCCAGAACCAGGCACACATATTTTCGATGGTCGGATTCTCCAAGCCCTCGACCTCATTGACGTAGGAATGGTCGAGCTTTTCGAGCAGAGGATTCATCGCGCGGCTGATCTCCGCGTGGTCATAGACCCAGCCGATGGCGGGATCGACCTTGCCGGTGACTGCGATTTCGATCCGGAAGCTGTGGCCGTGCATGAGGCGGCACTTATGCCCCACCGGCGCGGTGGGCAGGGTCTGGGCCGCTTCGAAGCGGAATTCTTTGATGATCGTGGCGCGCATGAATGGATGGCGGATTGCGGGACGGGAGGTATGGAATCAAGACTAAAGCCTGGAAACGGCAGGATGTCCATACCGTCCATCATGTCCATGCCGTCCATCCGCATGCACCATTCCAGCGGTTGCCGGCAATGCTCAGTTTATCGAGTCCGCTTCGCCAGTGCTTCCATCCGCTCGCGCTGGCGGGGGGTGAGGTTTGCGGCTTTGAATTTCAGGTAGTTGCTGGCGGCGGCGGCCACTTGTCCTGCCACCTGAGGCCCGAGGCTGATCACGTCCTCCCACTGGGAGAGGAAGGTGTCTGGCTGCTCGACCTGTGTCATGCGCGACAGAGCGACCTGCCGTTCAAGCGGGGATGCATCAGGATTCCAGACGAGAATTTCGAGAAAACGCTGCTCCTGCGCGGGGTCACGGTTCGTGGCGTGGAACTGGCCCATGAGGTTGTGTAGCTCATTCCAGGAATGTTTCCAGACCTCCTCCCGCTGGGCGGCGTCCGCCTCCTTCATTTTCGCGGTCGCCTTGCTGCCGATGGCGTTCGACGATTCAATCCAGACATGCATGGATTTGTTCCCTTCGAGCAGCTTGGCAGCGTGAGCTTTCGCTATCGCCATACGCTCGCTGGCACTGTTGGTGGTCTGGGTGGAGGACGGACTCCTGCTGGGGGGAGCGAAGGGCACGTCAGCACCGATTGCCTGCCCGAATCGCAGCACGGCATCTGGATTGAGTTGCCGGGAAGTAAGAATTGGAGCCGGCGGGGAAGGGCGGTTGATCATCAGTTCGGCAGGCGGAACTGCGTTCCTGGAGACGTAAGGGGCGTGAGGAATATTGACCGGGGTATAGTTGTGGTTGCTGCATTCCGGTAGCAGCCGCGCCAAGTTTATGAGCAGGAAAATCGCCAGCCAGCCAAACCGCTTCCCGTTGGACCCTCCCGTTCTCTGAGGTTGCGGACGTGGCTTGCCGAGCGTCGTGGGCCGGAACTTGCCCACGAACCCGCCCTGCCGCCGTCCCATTGCCTTTTCCAGGCGCACAAACCACTCGGCGGGGGCCACCTGCTTGATAATACCGAAGCCCTGCCAATGCGGCCCGCGCTCGCGTGCCAGATACTCGAGAGCAGTCTGAGATGCCTCGTCGTTCCAGTCCCATGCGTGGCGTGAATTGCGCAAGCGCTCGTGCCAGAAGGCTGTCTGGTCCTTGCGCAGCCCGGGCATGAGATTGCCAAGGGCCGCCTGCTGCTCCACCTGCGGAATGAGTTGCTCGCGTGCCTGCCGGTCGATGTGAGGAAACGCAAAGGTCACCAAGGTGCCGGCCAATGCGGGACGCACAAAGGCAATTTCCAGCGCCAGCCGCAGCGCCACGATGCCGCTGTCCTGATTGCCCAGCCGGTTGGTGTTCGCCAGTATTGCCTCGGCCATCGTCAGCAGTCGTTCGGTGTCACGGGTGCCCTCCCAGAAGCCAACCACTGCGTGGGTGATCACGGCGCCGCCGGACTCCAGTTCGTCGATCATCTGCGGAATCTTTACTCCCTCTGCCACCAGCGCGGAGCGGCCGTCAGTCGCACGGTGCAGCGCCTCCCGCCAGAGTTGGAATCCGGCCTTGCCGGGACGGAGGGCACGGCAGACGGGGTACAGAGCGGCCAAGGCCTGGGCCACTGCCTCCTGGTCATTCGCTTCACGTGCGCGGTGCACCGCCAGCTCCGCCTCGATCAGCGCTGGCGGTGCGCTTGTCGTGTCGGCCACCATGGGCTCGGCTGCTTCTCCCCGTGGCAAGCCATTATTCACCATGGCCATCGCTGCTTCATAGGCTTGGCGCACGCGCTGAAAGCCCTCTGGATCGGTGTCCGGCCGGTGCTGCTTGATGAGCCTGGCATACGCTGATTTCACCTCCTTTTCGGTGGCGGTATCGCGGCTTAAGCCAAGGATTTGCCAGGGATCATTCATTCTTCCTGCTTGAAATAGGGCCGGACGAATTCCCCGAGCTCTGCCCCAGTGCTGCTGATGAGTTCCTGCTGCTGGGAGGCCAGGGCGCGCTCGAATTTGTCGATCAGCATGGTCAGCACCTCGCGCTCCACGCCTTTCAAGTCGGACCACAGACGGCCCGCACGTTCCAGCAGTGCGCGGTTCGGCGCTGCGTCGCGAGGATGCACCTTGAGCGGCCGGAGGCGGGCGATGGCCTCGGCAATCTCCGCCTGGGTCATGGTGCCGGGGCGTTGCTCGAAGACTTCCGCCACCTTGTGATTGCTGTGCAGGATGGTCACCTCCACTTCGAGAATGCCGTTCATGTCGTAACTGAAACGCACGTCAATCTGGCCCGGATGCTTCTGCCCCGGGCGATGACGCAGGCCGCTGACTTTCACCTCGCCGATTTTCTGGTTCTCCCGCACCATGCGGCTCTCGCCCTGGTAGATCTTCAACAGGATGAAGTCCTGTTCGGGATGCAGGGTGTTGTAGGCCTCCGAGCGGCTGAGAGGCACGGTCGTATTGCGGTCGATGATGGGTGAAAAATAGCCCTCATGAACCTGGTTGCTGACGATTTTGCTCACTTCCACGCCGAGGCTGTGCGGGCACACATCGGTGAGCACGAGGTCGCGCACGGCCTCATTGCGCACGCACAAGGCCTGCTGCACCGCGGCGCCAAGCGCGACCACGCGGTCGGGGTCAAGCGAGCGGTTCGGTTCGATGTCGAGTTCGTCCAGCAGCACCGCGCCGATCACCGGCATGCGGCTTGCCCCACCTACCAGCAGCACGCCGTCGAGCTGCTTTGCCGTGAGCCCGGCATCGCGCAGGCAGCGCCGCACCACGGGGCGCAGGCGCAGCGTCAAATCGTGCGTGGCCTCGCCAAAATCCTTGCGCGTGACCTCGATTTCCTCGCCGTTCATCGTCACGGTCGTGCCCAGTTCACTCGTGAGCGCGCGCTTCACCCGTTCGATCTGCTCGCGGAAGCGGATGCGTTGCGCCGGCTCCGGCCGCCACTCATGCTTGCGTATGAGCGCCTCCATCAGCGCCTCGGTATAGTCTTCGCCGCCGAGGCGGCTTTCCCCTGCGGACGCCTTGACTTCGATGACTCCGTCGAAGCTCTCCAGCAAGGTCACGTCGAAGGTGCCGCCGCCCAGGTCAAACACAAGCAGGGTATTGAGCTCGCCGTCGTTGCGGCAGCCATAGGCGAGAGCCGCTGCGGTCGGCTCGTTGAGCAACCGGTCCACCTTAAGTCCGGCGATCTGCGCGGCCTCCACCGTGGCCTGGCGCTGCTGGTCCAGGAAATAGGCCGGCACGGTGATCACCGCGCTCTCCACCGGCTGCCCGAGCCGCAGTTCCGCAATGCGCTTCATCTCGCGCAGCACCAGCGCCGAACACTCCACCGGGGTCCACTTGCGGCCGCCGAATTTATAGGTGACCGGGGTGCCCATGTCGCGCTTGAAGAAGGCCCGTCCGCTGTCCGGCGCCATCACCAGGCGGTCGCGTGCCGCCCGGCCCACCAGCACTGTGCCGTCCTCCGCCAGCGCCACGGCGGAAGGCGTGAGGGTTTCCCCGGATTCATTCGCGAGGATCACAGGCTGGCCGTCCGCAAAATGCGCCACGAGGCTGTTGGTTGTGCCGAGATCAATTCCTACCATGCGGGGAACTTTAGCCACAAGAAGCGCGGGCGGCATCTGGAAAGAATGGCTCTGCCGGGCAATAAGGGCGTCCCACCCCATAAGCCGGAGCTCTCGGGACGGTCCCTCACCCGCGGTTGAGATGATTTCGTTGCTGCTTATTATCGCGATCCAGCATGACAACCATGCTAAAATGTGATTTTCGCGATACAGACAGACCGCGTAACAATGAGGAATCCTGCAACCAGGGCTGAACCACATCACATCATGGAATACGACGCACTCATCATCGGCGCGGGCCCCGCGGGCTCCAGCGCTGCCGCCATCCTGGCCGAATACGGCCATCGCGTGCTCATTCTCGAACGCGAGAAATTCCCGCGCTACCACATCGGCGAATCGCTGATTCCCTTCACCTTCGGCCCGCTGGAGCGGCTGGGCATGATTCCCAAGATGAAGCAGTCGGCCTTTGTGAAGAAGTACAGCGTGGCCTTCACCCAGCCTGATGGACGCGCCTCCGTGCCGTTCTACTTCTACACCCGTTATGATCGCGAAAGCGTCGCACAGACATGGCAGGTGCTGCGGTCGGAGTTTGACCAGATGCTGCTGGACAATGCCCGCGACAAAGGTGCGGAAGTGAAAGAGGAGACTTCAGTGAAGGAACTGATCAAGGAGGACGGTCGGGTCGTGGGTGTGAAGGCTGCCGACAAGGCAGGAAACGTCACCGAGTATCGCGCCAAAATCACCCTGGACTGCACCGGCAAGGAGGCCATGACCGCCACCCGTCAGGGCTGGCGCATGCGCGATCCCTACCTGAACAAAGTGGCCGTGTGGACCTATTACAAGGGCTCCACCCGCCTGCCCGGCATTGATGAAGGGCAGACCACCATTTGCTACATCCCCGAGAAGGGCTGGTTCTGGCACATCCCGCAGCACGACGACATGATCAGCGTGGGAGTGGTGGCCGAAGGCAAGTACCTGAGCCGCGATGGTGTGAAGGACCCCAAGGCGATCTTCAACCGTGAGATCGAGCAGAACAAATGGATCCAGCAGTTTCTGAGCACCGGTGAATCCACGGGTCAGTATTACATCACCAGCGAGTACTCGCATCACTCCAAATATTGTTCCTCCCCCGGCCTGCTGCTGGTGGGCGATGCCTTCGCCTTCATTGATCCCTGCTTCAGCAGCGGCGTGATGCTCGCGCTCAAAAGCGGCGTGCTCGCCGGCGAGGAGATCCACAAAGGCCTCGGCGAGGGCGATCTCTCATCCGAGCGCTTCGCCGCCTACGGCGCCTACATTCGCCAGGGTATCGAGAACATGCGCAAGCTGGTGTACGCCTTCTATCACCCGGACTTCTCGTTCCGCGAGATCATCAAGCGCCACCCAGACGCCGCCGGTTTCATCACAGACTGCCTCTCAGGCGACGTGAACAAGGATTTTTCAACGCTTTGGAGCCAGATCGGCGAGATGATGGAGTTGCCTGAAGATCTGCCGTATGGCGTGCCGCTGGCGGCGTAAAAAACGCAACACATGCTGACAACTCCCTCTCAGTGAGCTGTCACTTCGCTCGGCGGCAGTCGCTGAGCGGAGTACCAGGGTGCAAATGGCTGCAAGCAGTCATGGCTCCCGCCATCACGACATCGACGCCGAGCTACGCTGCGGTGCTGCCGCCGCTCATGGACTCGTTTGTGCCGGCTTTTGCTGCTTCCGAGGGCAGCGCGACCACGGTACCCTGGCCGCCGGTGCCGAGCAGCTTGCGGAAGATCTTCTGCGGGAACGAAGCGCCGGCTTCCTCGGCCTGAATCTGGTTCAAGGCGTTGGACTTGGCCATCTCCCAGGCGGGGGCAAAGCCGGGGGCGTTGATCAGCATGTGCTTCTCTGCGCGCGCCAAGATTTCAAGCTCGCGCTGCATTTTGTTGTCGTTGCGCTCATTGAGCCGCGCCACCTGCAGTCGCAGATGCTCGTTTTCCTGGGCCAGTCGGGTGCGCTCCTTGTTCGTGTCCTGCTGCTGCCGTGCGTCCAGTTCCAGCTTGTCGCTGAGGTGCGTTTTATAGCGTTTGAACTCGCGCTTCGTCTTCCAGTGATTGTACCACGCCAGCACCAGAAACACGCAGGCAAGCACGAATCCGTAGATGAACGTGTAAAACGGCGAGAGCAGGGAATGAGTAACGGTCTGTTCCATGAGGGGTGGTTGAAGATACGCCTTTCGCGTGGGCTGTCACATGGCAATTACGCCTCCCGCAGCAGCGTGGCATCGACGTTGGTCTCGGAGTACAGGGCATCGCTGAGAATCACCAGCGGGTCGCCCTTTTTGATGAGGCCCTTGTTGCGCAGGATCGCCAATGCATTCTCGATGGTCACTTCGGGCCTGCCCACGGGGAATTCCATCACGAAGGGATGCACCCCGCGCGCCGTGGTGAGCGCCCGGCTGACGTGCAGATTGGGAGTGAAGGCAAAGATCGGGGCGAACTCCGGGCGCTGATGCGCGAGCAGATGCGCCATGACTCCGCGCAGGGTGAAAACGATGAGATTGCTGCCTTCGATGCTGTTGGCCAGCACGATGGAGGACTTGACCATCTTGTGCTTGTTGGTCTTGAGCGGAGCGTCGCTGGCGAAGCGCCCCGAAGGGTAGCGCTGCTCGATGCGGGTGATGACCCGGTCGAGCACCTCCACGCACTTGTCCGGGTAGCGCCCCACGCTGGTTTCGCCGCTGAGCATGACGCAGTCCACCTGCTCGATCACGGCGTTGAAGATGTCGGTCACCTCGGCGCGCGTCGGCACCGGGTTTTCGATCATGCTCTCGAGCATTTGGGTGGCGACGATGACCTTGCGGCCATGATAGGAGCAGCGTTCGACGATGTTGCGCTGGATGATGGGCAGATCTTCAATGGGGCACTCGCTGCCCAGGTCGCCGCGCGCCACCATGATTCCGCCGCTGGCCATCACCAGGGCATCCAGGTTGTCCAGCGCCTGCTGGTTTTCAACCTTCGCGATCACGCGCGCCTGGCTGCCCTTCTGATCGAGCAGGAGTTGCAAATGCTGCAGATGCGCGGGCTCGCGGGCGAAGCTCAGGGCGAAGAAGTCCACGCCCAGTTCCACGCCCAGGTCGAGGTCGGCATAGTCCTTGGTAGTCAGCGGGGGCAGGCGCACCGGCACGCCGGGCAGGTTGATATGCCTGCGGCTCTTCATCTCGCCCTTGGTGGTCACCTCGCCGATCACACGCAGCGGGCCCACCTCGGTCACGCGCAGTTGAATCATGCCGCCATCCACATTGATGAGATCGCCGGTCTTGAGGTCGCGCGCCAGCCCCGGGTAGTTCACAGTGACCGAGTAGCGGATGGTGGGCTGCGATTCAGGGGTGGTGCGGAACTCCACCAGATCACCGGGCTGCAACTGCCAGGGGACGTCCAGGTCGCCGGTGCGGATCGAGGGGCCGGTGAGGTCCATGAGGACCGAAACCTCGCGTCCCGCCCCTTCTGCGGCGTCGCGGACGTGCTGGTAAACCATTCGCACCCAGTCGTGAGCGGCATGGCTCATGTTGATGCGAATCACATCCGCTCCGAACTTGATCAGGGAGGCGATGGCTTCCGGACTTTCCGTGGCGGGGCCGAGGGTGCAGAGGATTTTGGTTTTACGCATGAGGGACTTTAAATGTGGAGCAAGTGTGCGGCCAAGACGGCTTGAAATGGAGTGGCGCCAGGAAAGCAGCCACCACGCTCCACCGTGATGAGCAATGTCCCAGGCACGTCGGATCAGCGGCGAATAACGCAAGGCTTTCCTTATGCATGATTGTGCACTTACTTAAACGGCAGTTCCGCGAGTTCCACGCCCGGGTTGCGCTGCTCGAAGTAGCGCAGGGCCCAGGCATCGCCGCAGAGCAGGACCCAGCGGTTTTCCATGTCCTGCGCCAGCATGGTGCCGGAACCCAGCATGATGCCCTCAGGCACTTCGACGCCTTCCGGCGCCTTGATCCAGCGCAGCACGCTGTAGGGAGCGTTCTCGATCTGGCACTCGGCGTTGTATTCGGTGGTCAGCCGGTATTGCACGACCTCGAACTGCAGGGGTCCCACCGCCCCTAACAGCGGGATGCGCGTGGCGCTGAGCGGCATCTGGAACTGCTGCACCACGCCTTCGCTGAGAAGCTGCTCCAGGCCGTCGCGGAAACGCTTATACTTGGCGGTGCTCGGGTTGTGCAGGTAAGCGAAGACTTCCGGGGCGAAGCGCGGGATTTCGTCGAACTTCAGCGTGGGATCGGTGCTCAGCGTGTCGCCGATGCCAAAATCATAGTTGCCCACAATGCCCACCACATCACCCGCGTAGGCTTCGTTCACCGTCTCCCGGTCCTGGGCGAAGAGCTTCTGCGAGTTGGCAAGGCGCACGCTCTTGCCGGTGCGCGTGTTGATCGCCTGCATGTCGCGCTCAAACTTGCCGCTGACGAGGCGCACGTAGCTCATGCGGTCGCGATGCCGGGGGTCCATGTTCGCCTGGATCTTGAACACGAAGCCGGAGAACAGCTCATCGTTGGGCTCGATGATGCGGTCGCCGGCGATGCGCGGCTTGGGCGGCGGAGCGAGGTCCAGGAATCCGTCCAGCAGGAGTTGCACGCCGAAGTTGTTGCTGGCGCTGCCAAAGAACACCGGCGTCAGTTCGCCGCGCTCCACCTTCGCGCGGTCAAAATCATGGCCCGCGCCGTCGAGCATCTCCAGCTCATGCACAGCCTGCTCGAGCGCTTCTTCGACGGTGTGCTTCTTGACGAAATCATCCTGCAAACTGCCGACCTTTTCCGGGGCGCGGTAAGCGCCGTGGACGGTGCGCTCGAAGAGATGAACGTCCTTTTTAAGCCGGTCATACACGCCGCGGAACTGCTGGCCCAGGCCCAGTGGCCAGTTCATCGCGCAGGCCCCGATGCCGAGCACGGTTTCGAGCTCGTCCAGGAGCTTGAGCGGCTCGCGTGCCGGGCGGTCCAGCTTGTTCATGAAGGTGAAGATCGGCACGCCCCGGCGGCGGCACACCTCGAACAGCTTGCGAGTCTGGGTTTCGATCCCCTTGCCGGCGTCGATCACCATGATCGCTGCATCTACCGCCGTGAGTACCCGGTAGGTGTCCTCGCTGAAGTCCTTGTGGCCGGGTGTGTCGAGCAGGTTCACCACGCTGCCCTTGTATTCAAACTGCAGCACCGTGGAACTGATGGAGATGCCGCGCTGCTTCTCCAGTTCCATCCAGTCCGAAGTGGTCGCGCGCTGGTTCTTTCGCGCCGTGACCGAGCCCGCCAGCGCCACCGCGCCACCATACAGCAGCAGCTTCTCCGTCAGCGTCGTCTTCCCGGCATCCGGGTGCGAGATGATGGCAAAGGTGCGGCGGCGTGCGCGATGCTGCGCAGGTTGAAGTGCGGAGTGCTTAGAGCATTTTCTATTTAATTTGTCGCATTGAGGATGATGATGTAAGCTATGGCATGAAGAGCTATAGCCTTGATTTGCGGGAGCGGCTGGTAGCGGGCCGCCAGCGTGGTCAAAGCGCTGAGGAACTGGCCCGTATTTTCGCAGTCTCCAAGCGCAGCGTAGAACGCTATTGGAAGCGCCAGTTGCAGGAGGGAACTCCACAGGCCAAGGCACGGGGTGGGTACCGTCGTTCCCGGCTTGAGGGGCATGATGAAGAGTTGGGCCAGTGGATTGCACAGCAGCCTGACTTGAGCCTGGAGCAGTTGCGTGAACGCTTGCTTGAGCGGCTCAGCATCCGCATCGGCACAACAGCCCTCTGGCACCGGTTGGAGAAGCTTGGACTGAGCTATAAAAAAAACGCTGCACGCCGCCGAGCAAGACCGGCCTGATCTGCAGACGGCCCGCCGG
>Ga0118677_10004799_pt1 | contig 24249 bp, 24 predicted proteins | sample AliMusrvi5mmetaG_FD_86154 | JGI IMG/M metagenome (GOLD analysis project Ga0118677, IMG submission 86154)
GTGAAAACGCAGAACAGTGAGAACAAACACAACTAATCATGCAGAGCCCGAGAGCCTAACTTAATTTCTGCGTTTGGTGGTCCAGACATTGGGGTCCACCTCTGGACTCGATTGAGGCAGTCAATTCCAAAGACCCCCTGAAGGCGTTCGCTGGCAACGCCACGAAGCAAGCAACCCAATCCGCCCGTGCGTCTGGCGCTGGATTTAACATTGCCGACGAAACAACAGAGGGATACGCGGAACAACTGGGCTTTGTGGGCAAGATCCGGCAGCAAGCAAATGACCTTGCCGACTTCATTGGCCTCACCCGGCTGCTGGGAAAGAAGACTCGCGACGAGGAGGAAGAGGAGCTTCGTTCAATGCGTGAGAAGGCCGCCCGGGGAACTGCCACAGGTGCCTTGCAACGCACCCGAAAGCTTGAGGAAAAGGAAGCCGGTAAGGCCGCAGCCGCAAAAGACCTTGAGGAGCGCAACCGACTACAAGAGCAGTTAAAGGAAATTCAGGACAAGGCTTACGTGGACTCCCTCTCCAAAGAGGAGCAGATTAACGAAATCCACAAGCGCCGGAACGACCTTGCCAGGATGATCTCTGAGAATCAGTCGAAGATGACCGAGGCGAACAGGCTGAAGGCGCAGATAGAGCTTGAGAAACTGACCGCAGAGGAAGCAGCCAAGCGCCGGGAGGTAAAGCCCGTTGGCCTTGTGGCGAAAGAGGCTGTGCATGTCGATCCGCTTTCCAGCATGGGCATGATCTCGTCTGTTGGCGCAGTGATGAACCCGATGGTTGACGTTGGCCGCAGGCAACTGGCCCGGCTCGATGACATTTACAACAAGATGGGGAATGGGGGCGACATTCACGCCCCGTGAAGATCTCAGCCATTCTAATGGCAGTATAAGTGCCAACGGTGTACCGGGAGCGGATACGACCTTGCCAGAACCCTCGATAACTCGCCTTCAGCGCATCTCGCCTTCAATGAGAAGTTCTGAAGGCGATTTGCTTTGCCGGTCTGTTCGATGCCAGGGAAAATGCTGGCATGAAAAACACACCAAGCAAGAAACGAGTCCCGCGAAACCGATTCTCAGGCAAGCCGAGGAAGTGGGTTTATACCCACCCGCACAGGGACTTCCTTGTCTCGAAGCAGGGCGGTTTTGACCTCGGCGGTTAGCGGGGGCACATCAAAGAGTTAAACGCGGTGCTGGACAGTTGGGGTCTAATTTGTTTTGCTCCTTCGCGTGCGAATCAAGCGAATGGAATTCACGGATCCCGCCGAAGCGGCGGTATTGGACCCAATCACGGTGCGGCTGGTGCGACCTGAGGAGCAAGCCCGCTGGGACCAATTGGTCAGCGAACATCACTATTTAAAGAACGCCCATCTGGTGGGGGAGCAGTTGTGTTACGTGGTCGAATATCAGGGACAATGGCTGGCGTTGCTGGGGTGGGCGGCGGCAGCTTACCACCTGCGGGCGCGGGATACTCGGATTGGCTGGAACGATAATCAACGACGTGGGCGCTTGCACCTGGTGGCCAACAATGCTCGATTTTGTGTGCTGGAGGTGGCGGGCCGGTATCCCAATCTGGCCAGTCGCGCCCTGGCGCTGAATCTGGCGCGTCTGTCGACGGACTGGCAAGCGGCCTATGGGCACCCCATTATTCTGGTGGAGAGTTTTGTGGACACCCAACTGTTTCGCGGCACGGCATACAAGGCCTGCGGTTGGCAGGAACTGGGCTACACTTCGGGTTTCAAACGAGTGGCCGAAGATTTTTATGAAGCCCACGAGCGGCCCAAAGCACTCTACCTGCGGGAGGTGGTCAAACACGCGGCGCGCAAATTGCGCGACCGTCAACTGCCCGAGGCGCTCCAGCCCTATGACCGCAGGATTGCGTTGGGCTGCCAACTGCCCCGCGAGCAGTTGACCAGCCTGTGGGAAGTATTGCATCGGCAGGTGCCTGAAAGTCGCAACGTGCATGGTCTGCGCCACAAGCAGGCGACCGTGTTGACCATTGTGTTCGCCTACTTGCTCAGTGGCGGCGAGGGGGGCCATCGGGCCGTGACCACCTTTGCGCAGGACTTGAGCCCTACCCAGCGGGCATCGGTGCGCTGTTGGTTCAACCGACGCACCCGCGCTTACGACACGCCGACCGAAAACTGCGTTTACCGGGTGCTCAAAGCGGTGCCCGTGTTGGCGTTTCAACAGGCGGTCTGGGCCTGGCAAAAAGCGCGTCTGGGAGCGCACGATGGCGATGTGGTGGTCTTGGACGGCAAAGCCCTGCGGGGCAGCCGGGGCACGCAACTGGTCGGGGCCATTAATGCCCAGAGCGGACGCACTCTGGGCGTGGAAGCCGTGGCCCGCAAGAGTAACGAGATTCCGGCGGGCCAAACGTTGCTGGATCGCCTGGAACTGGAGGGCACCATTGCCTTGATGGATGCCCTCCACACGCAGGTGCAAACAGCCCGCACCATCGTGCAAGAGGGCGGAGGCAACTTCGTCCTGTTCGTCAAAGGCAACCAAAGCGGTTTGCTCGACCAAGCCAAACACTTCCTCCCGGAAGATTTTTCCCCCTCAGCTTCTGGAGGTCGAGCAGGGCCACGGCCGGATTGAGTGGCGGGGCCTCAAGGTGATGGCGGTCACGCCCGCACAAATGGGTTTTCCCCATGTCCTGCAATTGGCACGGCTAGACCGCATTCGCGTCCTCAAGGGCGGCAAGCAGGAAGTCGAGACCGTCTGGTTGATCACCAGCTTGAGTTCCGACCAAGCCAATGCCGCGCGCTTGCTCGCACTGGCCCGCCAGTACTGGAGCATCGAGAACGGCCTGCATTACCGTTTAGACGTCAGCAGCGCTGAAGACCGCTGCCGGGTGCGCCATCCGGTGGCCGTGACGGTCTTGGGCATCCTGCGCCGAGCCATCCAAGGCGAATACAGGAGCTGGGCTCGCCGCCAGCGTCGGCCGCGTGACAGCACCTGCCCAGTCTTCAAAGAGAAGATGAGCCGCCGCACCAACCTGGTAATTCGTTTCGTCACGGGAGGTGTTTCCCGACTTTAGAGCAGCCCTGCTTTACCGCACGGGAGGGAACAAATACGGCACTTAAGAAACTCGATTTGCAGCGTTGACGCTGGCAGTGGATTTGCTATATTTCTGTGCCAGTTGGGAACGCAAGATTTTACTTACTCCCCGCTCGACACGCCGGCAACGGCCTCGGGCGGGGTTATGTTTTAGACCATGACCACCGAACCAACTGTCAAACGAGTCGTGGCCTTCGTGGACGGCCAGAACCTCTACCGCTCGGCCAAGACCGCCTTCGGTTACCATTACCCAAACTACGATGTCCACACGCTCGCCCACAGCGTTTGTGTTCACCAGGGCTGGCAGCTCAATCAAGTCCGCTTCTACACTGGTATCCCCGACGTATCCGACAATGCGTTTTGGAATCACTTCTGGAATGCCAAGTTCGCCCAAATGGGGCGGCAAGGCGTTCATGTGTTCTGGAGGCTCCTGCGGTACCGCAATGAATGGGTTCGCCTCCCGGACGGCACCGAAGTTACCGTCCTCGTCGGGCGCGAAAAGGGCGTGGATGTGCGGATGGCGTTTGACATCGTCCGCCTCGCCTCTCGGCAGGAATACGACATCGCCCTTGTTTTCAGCCAGGACCAGGACCTATCCGAGGTCGCCGACGAAATCCGGCTCATTTCCCGCGAGCAAGACCGTTGGCTCAAAATCGCCTGCGCCTTCCCGGTCAGCCCCGTCGTGCCGAAGCCACGCGGCATCAACAGCACCGACTGGATCAAAATCGACCGCGCCACTTACGACGCCTGCCTCGACGCCCGCGACTACCGCCCCAAACCCAAGACATCATGATCTACTTCGGCTACAGCTCGAACATGGACGAGACCCGGATGCGGGAACGCTGTCCGTCCGCTCGGTTCTTGTTCAAGGCCAAGCTCGCCGGCTTTCGGCTCGCCTTCACCCGTTCCTCCACTACGAACCGCTGCGGCGTGGCGGACATCTTATCTGATCCGCCCGCGGCCGTTTGAGGCGTCGTTTACCACATCAAAGACGAGCACAAGGCCACATTGGAAAAAGCCGAAGGCGTCCCCGTTAGCGCCTACGAACCGTTTACCGTGGATGTCCACCCCGACGGCGACGGCGCGCAGCGCATCAAAGCAACCACCTACGTTGTCGTCACCAAGGAAGACCCGCGCCCCAGGCCGAACGCCCAATACAAAGCCCTCCTCCTGAATGGCGCAAAGTCCTGGAATCTGCCGGCAGACTACATCGTTGATCTCGAAAGCATCGCTGTCGCGTAAATCTCAAATCGGAGATCGTCAATTCAATGCCCTAGCGTGAAGCTGCCTTTAGGCTACCCCTAGCTCCCCGCAAGCTTCCTCACAGGACCGTTTTGCCCGGATTGCCGAATGCTCGCAGCTAAAAACCGGGGATTCTCGTGTAATTGGGTGCGCCCCGGTCGGTTGCGATTCCCTATCTCGGTGCCTTGCGCCCAGGAAGAACCGGTTCTTGTGAGTCTTATCTCAACTGACGGCGAATACCGATCAGTGTGGAATCAACGCGTCGCGAATCGGTTCAACCCACTTCTGCGTTGGCACGTCAAACAGGGCGAAATTGTCGGCGAACTGCCAGTAACCCCAGCTCCAGCCGCGCCTTTCGAACTGCCGGGCGACGCATGCGCTCCAGCGAGCCCGCGAAGCCAGATCGGCTTTTTCGTAGCTCCCGAATTCGCCAATGTAAATGGGTCGGTTGTTCCGCTTTGACCAATCGCTCACTTTCGCGAGGTCCGCCTCGACGGTCTGCAACTCGGACTCCGTTCCTGACCAGCTCACGCCTGTCTTGTCCTTCTGACCGGTCCAGGGGGTTCCCTGATGGGTGAACGGGAAGGGATTGTAGTAATGCACCGTGGCGATGATATGGGTATCGCCGGACGGCAGCTTGAGATGATCCAGTTCGCCCACGCTATTCCACATGGCCGGGCCGATGATCACGGTTCGATCCGGATTTGACTTACGGATGAGGGCGAGCGCGGCCTGCCAGTAATCCTGCCAGGACTCATACGTAAACTTGGGAGCGGGCTCGTTGAGAATCTCAAAGAGCACCGTGTCCGGCCGGGTCCTGCTGTGTTCAGCAATGGCGGCCCAGGCATCCAGAAACTCCTTCCGCTTGCCTTCGGGATCGGGGGAGATCGCCAGGTCGTCGTGAAAATCGAGAATCACCAGCAGTTGGTTGGCGAGGGCCTGATCCACTGCCCAGTCCATGATCTTGAAAAACTCGTCCCGCAGCCTGCCGCCGGCGTCCGGTTTGCCGTCCCGCAATGGATGGAGGTTGATGCGAACATGCTGGAAACCAGCCTCCCGGATCAGTTTGAAATGGTGCTCTTTGAACTGGCCGCGTTCGCGGTTCTGCCAGAGCGCATCCCAGCCCAGGATGTTAACGCCGCGACCGAGCCGGGCATTCTGGTGGAAAGCAGGCCCTTCCAGCGACCACGATGTCTCCGCCGAGGTAGCGTGCCTGGCTTCGATCCCGCTGTTGACCTCTTTCATGCGAGCGGTGAGCGTTTCCCAAGGAGATCCGTCTATCTTCACCACGCCGTAGTTACTGTTCTCACCGTCCAGGCGGCGGCCTTCCTTGGGCTGGTCGCGGTATTGGAACCAGTGGTAACCGACACACCCGGGCAACGCCGCCAGGGCTTCCACGTAGCCCTCGAATCCTTTGGCCCGGTCTTCCTGGGTGGCCACCGGTTTGGCGGCGCCTTTGGTGTTGGGCAGACCGCTGTCCATGGCTTTGAAGCTGAACTCCGTCAGCAGAGTGGGCTTGCCGGTGAGCTCGGTGATCCCTCTGAGGCGCTCGACGGGCGGCAGGTAATTGTAACTGTGGTATGAAATCGCGTCGAAATACCGGCCCACCGCCCGTATGACCGTATCCCCCGGATATACCGCAAAACGGCAGCCAAGAACCAAGTGGTGGGGGTCAGCGCGGCGGATGGCCTCACTGGCCACTCGAGCATACTCGGCCGCGACCAGGCCCAGGAACTCGTTCTTGTCGTCGGCGCGCAAGCTGTCAGCAGTCTGGCCGCGCGCCCGGAGGAAGGCGGTTGCCTTTTGACAACCGGCCGCCGTCGCGGGCATCTTCAGGTATTCTTCCAGCAGGCTGTTGGTTCCTCGCCAGTCGGGGCCCCAGCGCAGTTCGTTGTCGGTGAAGTAGCCGAGGACCCATGGGTCTTTGGTGCGCGGAGCACAGGTCCTTTGCGCGACGCGGTCGGCTGCCCGCTGGAACTCGGGACCGAAGTAGTCAGCGACTCCCCCCTTAAGCCAGACATCGCGTCCGGCGGATGCCGCCACATCGACTATCGGGGCATACGCCAAGCCGGCGCTATAGATCTGGGGTGAAGACCAAGCGCCCAGGGAGTTGAAGTTCCAGCCGCGCAATTGTTCGGCAGTGCTTTTCGCCCACGCCGCTGGGTCCTCGGGGGACTTTGAGGAATTGGACTCCGGGGTGGGATCGACGTGGTCAATGCCCTTCGAGAAGAACGCGTTGCCTTCCGGCGAAACCAGCCACCAGCGGCTTTGAATTTGCTCGGTGTGGAAAAAGCCGGTCTTGGTGCCTTTCAGCTCCAGCCAGCCTCCATAGGAGTCATAAGTGGCGGCGTGCGACAGGCAAAAAGGGAACATCAGCGCCAGGAAGGCGCATCGTAATTGGGTACTCATATTGGATACTGGGACGCAATTCTCCGGAGCCTCGTCGGGAGCGGGGGACTTGTTCGCGGGCGCGCTCATTTTTCCAGTTTTGTTGCATGTTCTATTCCACAGCCGTCTCGCTGCCAACTAAAGAATTCTCCTTTCTAGCAGTGACTGTGAAGCGCCACTCCTTTGATGTGTGCGGTGGCAACCAGGAGGGAGTGGGCTGGCGAGGCCAGGACGTATCCAACTTCACCCGGCGCCGGCAATCGGGACCAAACCGCGTGATAACAGGCGTCCCGCATCCGGCGAACCGACTAGCGGCGCGATTGGAAAGCGAACCTTCGCTCCCTTCGCGTAACCGCCGCTTTACTTTAGCCCCCAAAATCTCTTAATCCTCGTCTGCCGATCGCAGTATGCCTACGCCTCGTCCAGTTCTGCCGGAAGACATCGAACATCTTCTGGATTACATCCGAAAGGGCAGACTATTCGCCCTCCAGGACTGGCTAAAGGCTGGCAAGCCCGTCCGCGCCCCCGGTGAAACTGACCCCGGTGCGAACGTCCTCCGAACCGCCATCGCCACCGGGTTTCACAGCATCGTCGAGGTGCTCCTTCGCGCGGGTGGCTGGTCGACTACTGAGCTCGCCGATGCCCTTGATCTAGCCCGCTCACAGAAACGCGACGACATCGCCGACCTGATCCCGCAATACGGCACCCAGCCACCCTCCCAAGGACTTCCCCGGCGCGCACAGCGATGCCTAACCGCCGCCGGCATTCCCATTGAAAGACAGGCCGTCCTCCATGCCCTCAGAACCGGCGCGCTTTCCTGGCGAACGACGCTCTACGGCAAATGCACCCACCGGGCCGTTTGCCACTGGCTCGGCGTCGACGCAACCTTCCCCACGACAGTTTATCCCGAGGACACAAGGCCGCCGTTTGTTGAAAACGGACTCTCTTACCGGGCGAACGGTGTTCTCCACAGGGCTGGGATCCCCGTTAAGAAAGATGCCGTCAGAGACGCACTCCAGACCTGTGCGCTTGTCCCCGGCAAGCGTCCCTACAACTACGGCAACCACACGCACGAGGAACCCTGCCGCTGGGTGGGCATAGATCCATCGGCTCTGCCCTCACGACGCGATTCTCGACCTAAGCGAAATAGCGCTTCAACCGGCTGACGAGGTGGCAAACTGCGGCCCTGACATTCCATCCGCTATGAGAGCAGTCGTTCTGTGTGATCGGCTTCTCCAGATAAACATGAGTGCTGACCTGCAGCGCCGTTACTGCCATTGCGTGGTGTTTATCCGTCCAGCGGGGCGCGATGGTGGCCAGGTTGGGTTCTTCCCTCTCCAGCATCTGCCGGTAGTCAGCATACGATAAAGCTGTTGCTCATCGAAGGCTTGCTTGCGAAGCCAGTTTCAAGGGCCTTAACTTCCTGCCTGGAATGAGAATTAATCTGTCGCGCTGTTCCCAGGCTTCGGTTTTCGGGGCTGCCGCCCTCGGGCTTGCCACGGCCAGCTCACTTTCCGCCGCCACACTTTCCTGTCCGGAAGCGGATGCCTACAACGTCCATGTGGGGACGCAGACCTTCGCCGGTTTATACCAGTTCACGACCAACACGCTCCTGGTCGAAACGGCGGAGGCGATCCGGACCATGGGCAGCGACGTGATCAAAGGCTACCTGGGCCCCGACTTTCCTCGCCAATACCGTACCACCTTGCCTGCGGGTGTAACCAATCTCCTGGCCCTGGCGCGCAACGAGCCCTCGTGCCGGCGTGTGCTCGACATGCCGTTCCGGCATTTCCTGTTTTGGGCTTACCCCTTCGGCAATTCCTGGCCCTTCGACGGTTATTCCGCCGCCGAACGCGCCGACGATTACCGGGAGTTGTACGACCTGACTTGCTACTTGCTGACCAATTACAACCACTCCGGCAAGACCTTCTACCTCGGGCATTGGGAAGGCGACTGGTATTTGCTCCCGAACTACAACACGGCCACCAATCCGAGTCCGGTCGCGATCCACGGTATGATTGATTGGCTCAATAACCGCCAGCAAGCCGTGGACGACGCCAAACGCGCCACTCCCCACGCGGAAGTGGACGTGCTGCACTACACGGAAGTCAACCGGGTGCGCGACGCCATGAGCGGTGACCCAGAGATTAACCAGCGTGTGATCAACCGGGTCGTGCCTTACGTGACCAACCTGGATTGCGTTTCGTGGTCCTCCTACGATGGCATGAATCTCGATAGCTCAAACCTGCTGGCGACGCTCGACTATATCCAGTCCAACCTGCCTGCAAGCAAGGCCAGCGTAATCCCCGGGCGGCGCGTTTGGGTGGGCGAATACGGCTGGGGCACGGCTTCGACGCCGGCCCAGGAACCACTCAACCGCGTTTATCTCCAGAAGCTCCTCCCTTGGGGGCCGCGGTTCATCTTGTTTTGGGAGATCTACAATAACGAGAAGAACCCGGACGGTTCGCTCCGGAACTTCTGCCTCGTTGACCAAAACACCAACTTCACCGCGTCCTATTACCTGCACCAGCGGTTTATCAATAACGCACGGCTGGCGGTCGCGCGGTTTTTCGAAGCGAACGGGCGCGTCCCGAACGACGCAGAGTTTGCAGGCCTGACGGCGCCCGCGCTGCATTTCCCCTTACCGCCGCTGGTCCGCCTGTCCGTGCGCAACGCTGGTGCCACGCCACCCACCAATGGCATCGTTCAGGTCCGCGGCATGCTCACCCAGGGGATATACGGCGATGACGAGGCCGCCGTCTGGGTTTTCTGGGGCCGCGAGGACGGCGGCACCGTTCGCACCTCCTGGGAGCATGCCCAACCCCTGGGAGTGAACACTAACTTCAATCCGGCCACCTTCACCGCCATGCTGACGAACCTCCCCGCCGGCAGCAGTTACTTCTTCCGGTTTTACGCCACCAATGCGTCAGGTGGCGCCTGGGCTTCTGCTTCCGCGCAGTTGATCGACCCACGCGCCTACGGCACCCGCATGCAGATCCGGTTCGCGGGCTACACCCGCGAGGAACCGCTGGTCGGTTTCCCGGCCCTAGTTTGGTTGGGCACCAGCTTGCCGGGCTTCTCTTACCGGCAATTTGCTTCACCAACAGGAGGGGATCTCCGTTTCGCGGACGCACTCGGCGGCCAGGCGCTAATGCACGAAATCGACACCTGGAACACGAATGGGATCTCGGGCGTTTGGGCGCAAGTGCCCTGGCTTGCGGAGACCAATGACTTCATTTGGGCCTACTGGGGCAACCCCCTCGCCGCCACCCCGCCGGCATGGACGACCAATGGCGCAGTTTGGTCGCCCGCTCATACTCTGGTCTGGCACTTCCGGGAAAAGTCGCCGCCATTTCTGGATAGCGCAGACGGGTTCCCGTCGGTTGCCGGTCAGGTGTCCGCTTATGCCAATGGCCTGATCGGACAGGCCTGCTCGATGAACGGGAGCTCCCAGTTCTTGAGCACGGGTAATATCGGCCTCGGGCCGGCCTTCTCAGTGTCAGCGTGGGTCTTCGTGAACTCCTCCGCGGCGAGCATTCAGCCGGTGTGGGCCAATAAGAGCGGGGGATGGAATAGCGATGGCTTCGCGCTCTACGTCAACGCCTGGAACACAAGCGATGAGAAGCTCGTGCTGGAAACCGGCGACGGTACCAACGGTGCCACCGCAGCCACGGGTCCCGGCGCCGTCGGGCCAGGCCATTGGCACCAGGTGGCGGCGGTGGTCGATGAGACGAGCGGCTTCGCCGACCTGTATGTTGACGGCCTCCAACAAAACGCGACCAGCACCGTCCAAACCAATTTCCGCAACAAAGCCACCCTTGACCTGGGCCGCTTTGCCGACGGGGGTTTCTACTTCAAGGGGCTGCTGGACGAAGCACGCCTGGAGAGCAGCTTACGCTCCTCGAATTGGGTTTGGGCGGCCTGGCAAACCATCGCCTCGAACTCCGTCTTTGAGGTATACTCCGATTCGCAGCAACAAGTGCCCCCGCTAACGATTTCAACTTCGGGCCAAGTCCTCCTATGCTGGCCAGCCAGCGGTGTGGGTTTCTCTATCTATTCGGCAACCAACCTCATGCCGTCTGCAACATGGCGACCCATCGCCGAGCCGCGCGCACTCGCCAACGGCCAGTGGCAGGTGGCAGTTACGCCAGACAACTCCGTAGCTCGCTTCTATCGCCTCCAATCGCCATGAATTATAATCTCGTTCAGGTTTGGGTTTTCGCCTGTCTCAGCGCTCCTGCGCTATCCAGCCAATCGGAGTTGCCAAAGAACCTACCGCCCCATCCGCGGCTGCTGTTCAGCCGAGCGGATCTGCCCGACATCAAGGCGCGCGCTGCCGGGGCCTGCAAGGGATTTTATGATTCACTAAAGTCGCGGACCGATGAATGGGTTGCTCAGGAGGTGAAGCTGCCGGACCGAGGTGGGCAGTGGTTTCACTGGTATTCCTGCCCCAAGCATGGGGCCAGGCTCCGCACGGAAGGCCCCACTCGCCACGTTTGCCCCGTCGATCAGGAGGTTTTCACTGGCTATCCCTATGACGACGTGGTGATCAGCAGTGAACACAACCGGCTGGCGGCCTCCATTCGGACCCTGGGAATCGTCTATCAAATCTCAGGCGACTTGCGGTATGCAGCCAAGGCGAAGGAGATCCTGCTCGCCTACGCGGACAAATACCAGAGCTACCCGCTCCATGATACTCGTGGCCAAGCTAAGGTCGGCGGCGGGAAGGTGGGGCCCCAGACGCTCGACGAATCCACTTGGCTGATCACCGTGGTCGAAGGTGCCGATTGCTTCTGGAACACCCTCAACCCCGAGGAACAGCAGAGGGTGAAGAATGGTCTGCTCCTGCCGGCGACTCAGCTCATCCGCCAGCACAAGCTGGGTATCCACAATATCCAATGCTGGAAGAACTCCGCTGTGGGGCTAACAGGCTTGCTCTTGGGCGAGATGGACCTGGTCGAGGAAGCTCTGAATGGGCCGGCGGGATACAACAACCAGATGGCTAAAGGGGTGACCGCGGATGGCCCCTGGTTAGAGGGCGCGTGGGGCTACCATTTCTACACGCTAAGCGCGGTCCTGCATCTGACCGAGGGAGCCTTTTACTGCGGGATAAACCTGTACGGCCCGGAGTTGAAGCGGATGTTTGACGCGCCCTTGGCGATGGCCATGCCGGACCTGAGCCTGCCGGCGTTCAACGACTCGCAACAGGTTGAGCTTGCCGACGACGCCGGGATGTATCAAACGGCCTTTGCCCGGTACAATGATGCCCAGTACCTGATTCTGGCTGCCCGCGGCCATCGCGGGACAGAGGCCGCGTTGCTCCACGGCTCACCGGAACCCGGCCTCGTGCCACGATTCGAGCCGATCAGCCGGAATTTTACCGTTTCCGGCAATGCTATTCTAGCCGCTGGCACAGGAACGAATGCCACTTGGCTCTGCATGAAATACGGTCCGCACGGCGGAGGTCACGGGCATCCGGACAAGCTCAATTTCGTGCTCTACGGGAACGGTCACGTGATTGCGCCAGACCCGGGAACTGCCAACTACGGAGTGCCCATTCAAGGAGGTTGGTTTCGAACGACGCTGGCACACAACACGCTCACGGTTGACGAAAAGCCCCAACAGCCAGCTCAGGGCAGGTGCGAGGCTTTCATCGCGACCAACGGCTTTAGCGCCGTTATGGCGGAGGCGGGCAAGATTTACGATGGCGTGGAGTTCCATCGCACGGTGGCACTCATCGGCACGAATCTCATTGTTGTCCTGGATCAGATCCAATCGGAAGGCGCCCACGTTTACGACCTGGCGTATCACAACTATGGCAAGCTTGCGGCGGCTGAGGGTTCTCGGTTCGAGTTGCCAGATAAACCTGGTTATTCCTACCTGCGTGATGTGCGAGCGAAGTCGACCTCGTCACCCTCACAACTGTTGTTCAGTATGGCCGGGGCCGGGCTGACTCAGTGGGCCTTGGCTGGGGGTGAGCCCAGCACGATCATTACGGGAACCGGCGTCGGCCGACACACCGAGGATCGGGTTCCGCTGGTTATCGTCCGACGCGAAGGTAAGAGCACAGCCTATCTTTGGTGCGTTTCCGTGGGGTCTGGTGACGATCGAGTGGACCTGCAGGCCGAAAAGGTAGAACTGCCAGATGGCAGTCGAGCCGAGCAAAGCCAGGTGGCGAGTGCGCGGGTAAAGGCAGGCGGTCTAACCCGAGTCCTGATTGCCAATCCAAGGGGGAGGCCTGTGCTCGTCGATGGCGAGCAGGTCGAAGGTAGAATCGTGATGCTAGCGCAAAGGGACAATAATCGGCTACACGTGATGCACACGGCGCGATAAACAGGAACCGCCACATCGCAGCACACGGTCGCTTTGATTCGCCTAACTGCCATGAGCGATGGTTCAGACCAAGCACAGGGACGGGCCGGCATTGCAGGGCCACACGGTCACGGCAATGAGTGCCCGCACTTGGTCGCCGGTGCTTTCTTCCAGCAGATCGACTGGTTGAGCTTCGGGGTCAGTGCCCTGGTGGCTTTTGGGGTCTATCTGATTACGCTCGCTCCGGAAGTAACGCTGAGGTATTCCGGCATCGTTTCCACGAGCGCCAAGTATGGAGGCGTGGCCTATCCGCCCGGCTTTCCCGTCTGGACCGTTTATAGTTGGTTGTTCGCGAACCTGCTTCCGGTTTCTAATATCGCTCGGCGCGTAGCCTTTGGTTCCGCCCTCGCTGCCGCGTTTGCCTGCGGGTTGGTCGCGCTGATGGTGTCGCGGGCCGGAGCCATGCTGTTGGAGAACACACCCGCGTTCACCGCTCGCAAACCCGCCGAGCAGCATCTGTTGCGAGGCGTCTGCGGCTTTGTAGCCGGGATGGCCCTTGGCCTCAGCCGCTCGGTCTGGAGCGTGGCGGTATTAGCCGAGACTTGGGCTGTGAGTCTTTTGCTCTACACCGCCCTGCTTTGCTTGCTGATGCGCTGGACGGGGAGGCCAGAGCGGCGGCGATTCCTATACCCTCAGGCTACCCTGAAGCTACCGTGAGGCCACCCTTAAGCCATATAGTAGCCAACCGGTGGGCACCCGGAAGCCACCCCGAGGCTACCTTTAGGCTACCCTTAGGCTACCTTTAGGCTACCCTTAGGCTACCCTTAGGCTACCCTTAGGCTACCCTTAGGCTACCCTTAGGCTCTGGGGCGATAGCGAGGCCAGTTCACACTTGCATGCACGCTCGACGCTTAAACTTGCGAGGCTATTCTGTGGCCATGCGCTGCTTACCGGAAAGTCGAAACGTGAGGGCCGATCGGTGGTTCGCTCGGGCTCCGCGAACGCGAGGTAGAGCATCATGAGATTCATCGGTGTCTTGATGTTCCTGGCCTTTTGCGTTGCCGCAGTCGGAACCGACGCCGCCACGGCGACGAAACCCAACATCGTCTTCTTCCTTGTGGATGATATGGGATGGCAGGAAACTTCCGTGCCGTTTCATTCTGAAGTTACGGCACTGAACCGCCGCTACCGAACCCCGAACATGGAACGGTTAGCCGGCCAAGGAATGAAGTTCACGCAAGCCTACGCCTCGGCCGTTTGCTCGCCCACGCGGGTTAGCGTGCTCACCGGCATGAACGCCGCCCGGCATCGCGTGACCAACTGGACGCTGCGCAAGGACCGTTCGCCCGACGACGCGCACGAGACGCTGCAGCCGCCGGCGTGGAACTTGAACGGCGTTTGCACCAACGCCGGCCTCGAACGCACGATGCAGGTCACGCCATTGCCTGCCTTGCTGCGGACGGCGGGCTACCGCACCATTCACGTCGGCAAGGCACATTTCGGCGCCAAAGACACGCCGGGCGAGAATACGCTGAACCTCGGCTTCGACGTCAACATCGCTGGACACGCGGCGGGTGGGCCGGGCAGTTACTGGGGTGAGAAGAACTTCAGTGCCGCCTGGCGCACGAAGCCGCCGGACACGATTTGGGATGTGCCGGGCCTTGAGGCGTATCACGGCAAGGACATCTACCTCACCGAGGCGCTCACGCTGGAAGCGATCAAGGCGGTCCAGAAAGCGGTCGCGGACAAGCAACCCTTCTATCTTTATATGGCCCACTACGCCGTCCATGCGCCGTGGGAGAAAGATGACCGGTTCTACCAGAAGTATCTGGACGCCGGCCTCAAGCCGTTCGAGGCGACGCTGGCTACGATGATTGAAGGGATGGACAAATCACTGGGTGACCTCATGACCACCCTCGACCGTCTCGGCGTTGCGGACAACACGATCATCCTCTTCATGTCGGACAACGGCTCGCCGTCGCAGTGCCCACCGAACCTGCCCTTGCGAGGGCACAAGCTCACGCCCTATGAAGGCGGCACCCGCGAGCCCATGATTGTGAAGTGGCCCGGCGTGACGAAGCCGGCCTCGGTTTGCCGCGACCCCGTGCTCATCGAGGATTTCTTTCCCACCATCCTTGAACTCGCCGGCGCGGACTGGCGTGGAAAGACGGTGCAGACGGTGGACGGCGTCAGCTTCGTGCCGCTCCTGAAAGGCGAAGGCCGGACGCCGGCAGACCGCGCGTTCATCTGGCATTTCCCGCACAACTACGGCGGCCAAGGGCCCTTCAGCGCCATTCGCCAGGGACCGTGGAAACTCATCTATCACCACGCCGACCGGCGGCTGGAACTCTTCAACCTCGACGCCGACATCAGCGAGCAGAGGGATCTGGCGGAGAGCAAAACGGGGAAAGTCATGGAACTGGCGAGTCTGCTGACCGAGCGGCTCCGCACGGAGCACGCGCTGATGCCGATAAACAAGGCGAACGGCCAGCCAGTCGAGTTGCCCAGCGAAGCCGCGGCAAAGCCTTCGGCCGCCAAGCCGAAAAACTCCTCCCTCAAGGTCCCCGAATCCTCGCTCGCCCGAGCCTTGGTCTGGCAAGGCATCGCCATTGAGGAGCCCAACTTCACGATCTGGGGCGCATCGCCGGTAGTAGCCGACGGCAAGTTCCACTTGCTCGCCGCGCGCTGGCCGGAAGCGAATGTCGATCCAGCCTGGCGCAAGTCTTCCGAAATCGCCCACTACATCGCGGACAAGCCGGAGGGACCGTTCCGTTTCCAGAGCATTGTCCTGCAAGGCACCGGCCGCACCGGCGAGTGGGACGCCTTTGCCCCGCACAATCCGGAAATCCAGAAATTCGGCGACACCTTTGCGCTTTGTTACATCGCCAACAGCGATTTCCATCAGCCGCCGCATCCGTTGAACCAGCAGGTCGGCATGGTCGTGTCCAAGAGCGTCAATGGCCCCTGGAAGAAAGTCGGGAAGGACGGGTTGATCCTCGGTCCATCGGCTGATCCCAAACACTTCAGTCACGGCAAACAAATCGTGAATCCCGCACTGCTGAAAATCGGCGACAAGTTTCACATCTACTTCAAGACCGGCGGCCAGGTGCGCGGGACGACGGTCTATGGCCTGGCTATTGCCGACGAACTCACCGGCCCTTACCGCATGTTGGACGACCCGCTCACGAGCAACGGCGTGACGATCGAAGACGGCTCCGCCTTCCAGTGGGATGGGAAGGTTTGCCTGCTCACTACCGACAACCACGGCAAGGTCACCGGTGTGCGCGGCGGCGGTGCGCTGTGGGTTTCCGAGGACGGCATCCATTTCAAGCCCGAATGGACGCAACTTGGCTTCGACCTCATCCCGCGCTATTACGCCGACTACGATCCCGCCCGGGTAATCAGAGTCTATGGCAGTGACCCAAAGTTCGAGCGTCCGAAAGTCCTCTGTCTGGGTGGCCGTCCTGCGTGGCTCTATGCGCCCTCCGGCTGGAACGTGACCGGTGGCCAGCGCACCGTGAGCCATGTGCTCAAGATCAACTTACAGCCTGGCGACGGGCCGCTAAGCGGGACCAGATGAGCATGTGCCCGCCTGCCCGTGGTTGACGACCTCGCCGCCGCCGTTTCAGGCAAATCCCTCAACTGTTCGTGCTGGCTTCCACCGTGGCTGGTCTGCAATGCCAGCAGACACGGTTCACTTCAGCGGTGACCCTTTTCTGACCATGCGATACGATCCCGGTTATGAGAGTATTCTCGCTCATTACGACCCTGGTCTCGCCACCTTCACGACCATCGGCGCCGCAATCGAAGATTGGGGCGCTTATAGCCTGGTGCCGGCGAGCGCCCAGGACTTTGTGCTCGAAGCCGTGGGCGGCGGCGCCGCAGACGGCACGACCGTCTCGATCAACGCCCCGGCGGGCAAACCGCACCAGAAGTGGATTGTGGTGGCGAAGAAGGCAGGCTTCTTTGGGGTGAAGCCCGCGCACGAACCGTCGCTCGCCCTCACCGCGGCACAAAGCGGCACCAAACCTGGCACGGCTATAGTCCTGGAGAAGGACAGCGGCAAACCTTCGCAACTCTGGGCGCTGACCAAGCACGAGAACGGCAGCTACTCGCTCATCCCGAAACACGCCCCGGGCCTGGGCCTCAACCATTTCGGCGGGAAGCGGAGCGCCGGCGCGACGATTGACCTCTGGACCCACCAGGCAACGGACCCGCACTTGCAGTGGTTCATCCGCCCGCTCGCCGGCAGCGGCGTCGAAGGAGCAGAGCGCGGCCGCAGCGAAGATGGTGGCCGATACGCAGAAGGTCCTGGACCTCCTCAAACTAAAGCAACCGAAGGAACGGAAGCCCCGAAACCGCAAGGGGTCAGATGTGCATTCCGATGCCGGCCGGGCTGACGCAGGGAGCGCGCAGGCCGCCACCCCGGAGGCGCTGAGGGTGGTCATTGCAGAGGACGGCGAAGAAACCGGGGAAACCCGGCCGCAGGATTCTGGCGCGGCCAAGGAGCGGGCGGCGGGCAGGGACCAGGAAGAAGGGGCTCACGAAAAGGCAAAGAGCGGTAGCGCCGCCAGTGCCTCAGCGGATACGCCCACGCCGGGGGGCCTGCCAACTGCGGAGAGGCCCGACGCACCAGCCGCAGGCGGGGAACATCCCGAGGCCCCGCCCTTTTATCACCTGCCCGATGAACCGGCCAATTCGCAACTCCGAACCGTGCTCGCCCAGCAGGGCTGGCAGGTCGAAGGGGACAGGTTAGCAAACGCAGATCCGAAGCTGCACGCAGCCTGGGGCCGGCACGTCGTTGGGATGGCACCCACTGGCGTCGCCATCATCCCGAAGTCAGTGCAGGGCGAGATGCTCTTCTGTCTGGACCTCGCCCCCGAAGTGGTTCGGGCCCACAAGCTCCAGCTCGAGCAGATAGGGTTTGAAGCGGTGAAGACCGGTCGTCTTTCCGGCTCCAGCACCGGGAACATCCACCCAGGCCACAAGGTGTTTGCCGCCGCGATCGTCGGCGCTGAGCTTCTTCTCCCTCGGCCCGGCATCTGAGCCGGAGGAGCCAGCCTGGCGGGTTTGCAGGGCGCCCCTGTGGGCGCCCCTTTTTGCGCCTCCCATCGAGCAGGGGTTGGAGCGTGGGGGCCTCCGCGTGTCGTACGTGAAAAGGGCGTGGTTTTGTCCACGCCCTTCCCACGGCGGCCCCGTCTCCTCCTGCGAGCCCGGGAGCCGAGCCCGGGGCGCCCGGGTGCGGGTTTTGCAGAGCACGTACTGCCTCGCCAGCGCGGCGTTTGCCTCCAGGGCCTCGAGCAGGCGTTTTAGCTGGTTGTCAAGCTCGCCCTCAGGGTTTGGCATCTGCTGCGCGCCAAAATCCGGCTGGAGAGTATCCGAATGGGCCGGATCGAAGAGCAACTGGGAAGACCGGGGGGTCTTCTTGGTCTCGGTCGGTCTCCAGTCTCGCAACAGCTCAGCCATGGCCAGGATGTGCGGCTCCAATAGCTCCAGCGTATAGGGGATGTCGTTCTCGTCGTGCTCTCGCAGTTCGTCGAGCATTTCCTTGAGCGCGCCGGGCAGGTCTTCGCCGAGCAGGTCACGGCGCTTCCGCGCCCGCGTCTCGGCTCTCACACGCAATTGCCCTTCTGACCACGGGTTCTGGTCGTCGTTCGGGTCTTCCTCGATGCTCCTGTCCAGTTCGCGGATTGAGGCCTCCAATTCCACCAATCCCTCCGCGTACTCCGGGTCGCTGGCCGCCTTCTTGCGGTCGGCCTCGGCCTCCCGGGCCTGCCGGCGTTTCAGGCGCTCGATGAATTGCGGATCTCCCCTAAACGGGAAATGCTCGCGCTGCTCCAGGATTTCGAGGAGCTTGCGGTGTTGGCTGCGGCTCTGGACCCTGACGGAGAGCCGCAGCTCTTCACGGGTCGCGTTGAATTCCCAGGTCAGTGTGCCCGGGCTGCTTTTTATGTTAATCATTTGTAACTGCCTCGCTTTCTTTTATTTCTCTTTGTCTGTTACGCCATCGATTGGCCCCGTTTGCTCGAGCCGCCTCGGACTTGGCCTCGGTCCGTGCCTGGCCACCTTTGGCCCCGCCTTTGGCTCCCGCTGCTCGCAACACCTGCCGCACTTGCTCAGGGACAACGAATTCGGGTCGGCGCTGTCCGGGAATCCCCTGGTGCCGAAGGCTGCGGAAATAGAGCTGCATGGCGGTCATCTGTGCCCTTGCTTGGGCCCCAGGCTGATCCAGCCAATCCTTGAGACGCCCTGTTTGTGATTTCCAATGCCTTCCCATGGGCTTTTATTCCGCGATTATGTTCCTGGCCCGTCTGCCGAACAGCCGATCACCGGATCGGCAGCCTCAGCAGGCTTCAGCAAAGTTTCCCCGCTTTGGGTTGTCCGCACAACCGTTCCGGGACCAGATTACCCGTTGTCCGATTCCTTTGGGCCGGCCCACCCCCCTTTTCTAGCAGGCGAACGGCATCCGCAGTGTCCTAAGCCCCGCCTTCGCCGGATTTTCGGCGGGACCGTTGCATGCATGAAGTCTAAAACGGGAATGGTCTGGGTCTCCTATGGGTTGCGCAATACCCCGCTTGCGGCCACGGTTAGCGCCGCAACGTCCTCCGGCAAGCTGTCGGCTGCGAAGTTGAATTCCATCTGCCGTGCCCACACCGTCCGCCAGCCCTTCCGAGCTGGCGTCCGCGTTTTACACTCGACGGAATACACCGAGGGCTACCAACCCTGCCGCATCCCGTTGAAACCAGGCAACTGGTCGTTCGACAGGTCGCGGTAATGCGAGCCGGTCACCCAGCGCGGAAGATAATTGACGCGGCGAACAACATCTCGTACGAAAGGCGGAGCGGAAAGAGCATTCCGCAATCGATAGCAATGGAAGCAAAGCCGCTACCCCCTTCAGTGTTCTGTATTTGCACGATTCTCCACTCCGACAAACTGGAGCACTTTTGCCGAGACGGCGGGATCGGCAAGTTCACCGAGAATAAGAAGTGGACTGCAACACTGGCACTTTGGGAGCGTCCTGAGAATGCACACGAGCAATTGCGCTTGGTGTTCGCCGCCGCCCAAAGCGTGTCCAAACTGATTTGCTGGGCGGTTATTACCGATTTGGGGTCGGGGTTAAACACGAAGCCTGACATTACCACAATCAGCTTCACCGGACTGAAGCCCATTGGAGGCAAGCCCCACCTTCATAGTTCCTTGCGGCTGCGGAGTACCCGGAAGCAGTTGTCCGATAATTTCATTAGAACTTACGCAATCTGGTACACCCCAAGTTTCCTTCGAGAACAAGAGAAAGTGCATTGAAGCATGACAAAAGCACTGTCAATCCGCCAACCGTGGGCATGGCTGGTCGCAAACGGATACAAGGACATCGAGAACCGGAGGTGGCGCACACACTTGCGCGGTCGCATTTGGATTCACGCCGGTTCTCGCCGCGTGACCAAGGCCGAGTACGAGCGCTTCCTGACCATCTGCCGTGGGCGGCGCATCAAGCGGTTTCCAAAGCGCGAGGAGTTCAAATTCGGCGGCATCGTTGGCAGCGTGGAGATCGTGGACTGTGTTACGGCTTCTCGGTCCTACTGGTTCGGCGGCGATTACGGTTTCGTCTTGAGGAATGCGCGGCAGACGCCGTTCCGTCCGATAAAGGGGATGCTTGGGTTCTTTGCCGTCCAAGCGTGAGCGCCTCAGTTGCCCCGCCGCACTCGCCTCCCCATGCACACAAGACCAAGTGGAGCAGAGACAATCGAATTGGCGGAATCCTCCATCCACGATGGAATCACGTTGGGAAGTCGTGGGGTTTGTAATGATGCCGTCGAAGCTCTGGACAAAGCCGTATTTGCCTGTCAGAACTTCAAAGGCCGTAGCGACGCTGTGAGAATGGTGATGGCGCGGGCACTGGGTGACAAGGGCGCGGCATTGGGCGATTTGGACCGCCATGCGGAGGCCGTTGAATGCTATGACGCCGCCATCCAGATTTATCGGCAACTGGTGGAGCATGACCGGAGCGCAGGACTGGTTGGCGATTATGCCGTCTCGGCCATGAACAAAGGGTGGGCACTCATCAATTTGTGACGCGAGGAGGAGGAATTTCGTTGCCACGAGGAAGCCCTTACATGCTCCCCTGCACGAACTGGTGGTTTTTGTCCGACTGTGGCGGACTACTGCGGCCTCAAGGCACCGCATCGCCTCGCTGGCCACAGCTTGCGTCCTCTGCTGGAGAACCCGAGCCGGCCGGGCAAGGATACGGCGTGCACTCTCGTCACCCGTGGCCCTGGCAAACCGTGCGCACCGACCGCTGGCGTTACGCGCGCTGGAGCGACGGCACGGCGGAGCTTTACGACGAGGCGAATGATCGCGAAGAAACGCACGACCTTGCCAACGAATTGCGCAATCGCCCCACCGTGGAAACATTGGAAACGCTTTTGGATGGAATCGGCCCTTTTCACTCGGCTCCATCAGGTGAAGAGAACCGAGTCCCGGGCAAGCAAGTGAAATCAAAATGAAAAATCGAATTCTGCCCATTGCTCTCTTCGGCGCGGCTGCGCTGATGGCCGCCGTCCATCCCATCAACGCAGCCCCGGCCAACCCACCCAACATCATCTTCATCCTGAGCGACGACCAGGGCTACGGTGATTTTTCCTGCCACGGGAATCCTGTGCTGAAGACGCCGAACTTGGACCGGCTTCATGATGAGGCTGTGCGTTTCACCGATTTCCACGTCAGCCCGACTTGTGCGCCAACCCGCAGCGCGTTGATGTCCGGCAAACATGAGTTCAAAAACGGCGTCACGCACACCATCTTTGAGCGCGAGCGGATGAGTCTGAAGACGATCACGGTGGCGCAGGTGCTGAGGAGCGCAGACTACACCACCGGCATCTTCGGCAAGTGGCATTTGGGCGATGAAACCGAGTATCAGCCGGATCGGCGCGGCTTTGACGAGGTGTTCATCCACGGCGGCGGCGGCATCGGGCAGACCTATCCGGGCTCGTGCGGCGACGCGCCGGGCAACAAATACCAGGACCCGGCCATCCTGCACAACGGCCGGTTCGAGAAGACCAAGGGCTATTGCACCGACGTGTTCTTCGCGCAGGCGATGAAATGGATTCAGTCCGTTAAGGGCCGGAAGCGGTTCTACTGCTTCCTCTCCACAAACGTGCCGCACGCGCCGCTGCAAGAGCCGCCAGGATACGAGGCGCTTTACACCGGCAAGGCGCCGACCAACGCCGCGAAATTCTTGAATATGCTGGCCAACCTGGACGACAACGTGGGCCGCCTGCTCGCGCAACTCAAGGAGTGGGGCCTGGAGCGCGACACGCTGGTCATCTTCATGAACGACAACGGCGGCACCGCGGGATGCCAGGTTTGGAACGCCGGGATGCGCGGGCAGAAAGGCTCGCCGTGGGAGGGCGGCACACGCGCCGCGTCCTTTTGGCGCTGGCCGGGCACGTTGAAGCCCGCCGACGTGGACAAGTTCGCCGCGCACTTGGATGTGTTTCCCACGCTCGCCGAACTGGCGGGCGCGATAGTTCCGCCCGAGGTCTTTGCGAGTTTCGATGGCCGCAGTCTCGTGCCGCTGTTGCAGAATCCCAAGGCCGAGTGGCCCGAGCGCTTTCTGGTCACGCATCTCGGACGCTGGCCGAAGGGCAAGGCCGCCGAGTCGAAGTATCTGCACTGCCGCATCCGCAACAGCCGCTACAGTCTGGTGAGCGACGCTCGGACCGGCGACCGGCAATGGGAGCTTTTTGATCTGAAATCGGACTATGGCGAAAAGAACAACATCGCCTCCCAGCATCCGGAGTTGGTGAAGGAGTTCGAGGCCGCTTACGAGCAATGGTGGACTTCGATGCAACCGCTGATGGTCAACGAGAACGCCACCGGCCCGAAGGTCAACCCGTTCAAGGAGCTTTACTGGAGACAATTTGGCGGTGGGCCGACGACGGCTGACTTGGAAGAAATGGACCCCAGCCGCACCGACCTCGGCGCTCGTCCGGAAAGGCCGAACAATAGAAAGCCCCCCGGCGAAAGCGGAAGCAAGCCGTAACTCTTGGTTTTGACCCCGAACTCGATTTCAAACCAGTTTATGAAAGCACACCTCCCTCTCACGCTGGCCAGTTGTCTGCTAGCCGGCCTGGCCGCGCCTGGTCTTGTTTCCAGCGCGGAGAAACCGTCCGCCGTCGAGCGTCCGAACATCCTCTGGCTCGTCAGCGAGGACAACGACACGCTGCTTGGTTGCTACGGTGACAAGCTGGCGCGCACGCCCACGCTGGACAAGCTGGCGCGCGAGGGCGTGCTCTACGAGCGCTGCTTCGCCCAGCCCGTCTGCGCGCCGTCGCGCTTCACGCTCATCACGGGCACGTACGCCGTCGGGCACGGTCCGGCGCAGCATATGCGGGCGCAGGGGAAAATTCCCTCGTGGCTGAAGGGCTTTCCCGTGCTGCTGCGCGAGGCGGGCTATTACACCTCGAACAACTCCAAGACGGATTACAACTCCCCGATCCGTCCCGATCAAACGTGGGACGAGTCCAGCAAGACCGCCCACTGGCGTCAGCGGTCCAACCCGCAGGCTCCGTTCTTCAGCGTGTTCAACCATGAGGTCACGCACGAGAGTTGCCTGTTCCCCGTCAAGGGACAACCGCTCGACTTCACTCCGATGGACCCGGCCAAGGTGCGCATCCCGCCCTACCAGCCGGACACGCCGGAGATGCGCGCGGATTGGGCGCGCTATTACGATTGCATGACGCTCATGGACAGTCAGATGGCCGCCAAGCTGAAGGACTTGACGGACGCCGGCCTCGCCGAGAACACGATCGTCTTCTATTACTCGGATAACGGCGGCGTGCTGCCGCGCAGCAAACGGTTTCTCCAGGAGAGCGGCACGCACGTCCCGCTCATTGTTTACTTCCCGCCGAAGTGGCGGCATCTCGCACCCGCGGCTCCTGGCTCGCGCATCAAGGAGCCGGTCAGCTTCGTGGACTTCGCGCCCACGGTCTTGTCGTTGGCCGGGGTGAAGATTCCCGATTACATGCAGGGCCGCGCCTTTCTGGGAGCCGCGCAGGCCGCACCGAACGAGTTCGTGTTTCTCACTCGCGACCGCATGGACGAGCGCTACGACATGATGCGCTCAGTAGCCGATGCCCGCTGGCTCTACATCCACAACTACCGTCCAGACGTGCCCTACGTGCAACCGCTGGAATACATGTTCCAGGCGCGCGGCTACCAGTCGTGGGCGCGGTGGCGGGCGTGAGTT
>Ga0118677_10004801_pt1 | contig 24244 bp, 14 predicted proteins | sample AliMusrvi5mmetaG_FD_86154 | JGI IMG/M metagenome (GOLD analysis project Ga0118677, IMG submission 86154)
TCCCCTGAAGCGCGACCTCCAAGAGAATCCTCTCCACTGTAAACCCGCACTCCGCAGCATGACCGCAAAACAGGACATTTCTACTTTGCGCCCATTAGGACATTTCTACTTTGCCTTGACACCAACCGCGAGCACTGGCGGAAACTCAGGCAGCAGGTTGACTCTCGACTAGAGTGTACAGATCATCCACAACCCGGCAAGCGGCAATTCCTTTGGCCGGCAAACTCACGTTGAAACGCTGTTCGGAGATCCCCATCAAGGTGACGATGCTAAGGGAATCCCAGTTTTCCTGGTCCTTCAGTACTTCGGGTCCTTTGAGGGTTCCGGGTTCGAGTTCCAACAGCTCGTCGAGTACCAGATAAAAATCGTCGCGGGTCATTGTCGTTTAGTCTCCTAACTGAGGTTAGCATCTGGCTTATGAGCTGGCAAACCCCGCATGGTATGGGATTCACGCCACTTAACTACCGGCCTGGTTCGATCCGGAACTTACCGCTCAGGAGACACGTTGAGGCGGGGGCACGCCTTACCGTTGACGGAGCTCCAAATCCGGCGATCGGGGTAGATGGCTCGAATTGCCTATCACGCCAGTAGCTTCCAGTTGCCGATTCCCGGCATGCCCATAGCCCAAGAGTCTAACGGAGATAACGGGAGCGATTAATCTCCTTAGTGAACGGTCAGTGCTGGCTCCTGATTCAGGCAAGTCCTTTTTTACGCCTTTATGAATAGGGAGGAGTACGGCATGCCCAGAAGAGAATTGCAGCCGACACTCAAGGAAGACATGGAGCGCGACGCTCTTCTCACACCACTGGCGCGTGGTATCCGAATTCTCCGAAGCCTCGCCGGACTCGCCCTGATTCTGGGCATTGCCGGCTCCGTCACGTTGGCCGGCACGGCCTATTCATTGTCATTTTTCCGAGGCGACGGCAACGTCATCGACGTGAATATCGAGCAACGAGTCTTGTGAGTGATTCCGTTCCGGCATCTTTCCGTGCGGGCGGTGAAGCAGGTGTCATCGAACTCCGAAGAGGGACCGAATGCTCTGGAGAGGCTCCAGGCCAACTCGTCTGGGCCTCACCATTTCGTCAGTATCACACATCTGGTTTTTACCCCGGCAACAGGCCGGGAGCCGTCTCTCGAACTCTACGTGACAGGTTATTGGGTCCTCGACTTCCTTGTCCCGGGCATCATTGCGCTATTTGGTTTGGTCCCGCTGGCATCGATTGTACTGGATCTGGTCCAGTTCTTCCGCGTGCCCGGAACGGTGCGATAGCGCTCGATGGCACGGTGCTAAGAGCCTAAGGACCTTGATCAGGCATCCGCGGCATGGTAGCAATTAAGATTGATCAATCACCTGCCATTCCGACCGCGCTGTGTTTTTGGGGCACTGGCTTGCTTCTTATTCGGGCTGGAGCTGCATGCGCTCGATCCAACCCTGCGCATTTCGCAATACCATAAGCAGTACTGGCAGGTGGAGCAGGGGCTGCCCCACACCTACGTCACTGCGATCAATCAGGCGCCCGATGGCTATCTGCTGGTAGGCACCGACGAAGGACTGGCACGCTTCGATGGCCTTAACTTCCTGCCGCTGCCTGCCGATCCATCGCTGCATCTTTCGCGACGCTGGGTCTCCTCGCTGTTGGTCACCAGCGGCAAGAGCGTCTGGATTGGCACTTTCGATGGTCAACTCATCGAGCTTCGCGGTAGTCAGACAGTGAGCGTCCACCAGACCGGAGGGTCGGTTTTCGACCTCGTCGAAACTGCTGCCGGAGTTGTCTGGGCGAGCACCCGCAACGGCGTATTTCGTTTTGACAAGGGCACCATGGAGAAGGAACCCGCGCTGGCGCCGCCGCTCGAGACTTCGTGGAATGTCCTCGCTACCGATTCGCGGGAAACCGTCTGGATTGTCACCGCCAAGGGCTTGTTCCGGCATCAGGGCGGGTCAGCCAAACTTCATCTGGCCAACGGTGGAGCCCATGGCGATATCCTCAGCGTTCGGGCCGGCCGCGCGAACACGCTCTGGCTTGGTACGACTGCCGGGCTATTCAGCCTGGCCGGCAGCGTCAGCCCGACCGGTAGCGCAGGCGCTCCTCCGGTGCGCGTGGCAGGAGTGTCCGGCCCCGTCGTAAGCATCCTCGCCGACCGCGACGGCGCAGTGTGGAGCGGCACCTGGGGGCAGGGCTTTTACCGGTTTAATGGCTCCCGCGTGGACCGCTGGACCACTCGCGAAGGGCTGTCCGACGACTTTATCCGCACGCTCAATCAGGACAGTGAGGGCAATCTCTGGATCGGAACCCGGAGCGGGGGATTGGGGCGGTGGAGAGAGACGAGGCTCGTTCCCTATGGTGCGGCCGAGGGACTGGAGGGCAACTACGCCACCACCGTGGCAGCGGATCCGCGCGGGAACATCTGGCTCGGGACGTGGCGCGGCGGCCTGTACCGGTTGAACAAAGGCGTTCCCGAAAGCCAGCCGCTTCCCCAACCAACACTGTACTTTTCGATTCGGGCGCTGGCCTTTGACCAGCTGGGCCACCAGTGGATTGGCAACTGGGAAGGGTTGTTCGCCTTCGATGGTGCGCGATACCAGCGATTTGCGGCGGACTCCGATTCGCCATACCGGCGTATCTCAGCCCTGCTGTTCAGCCGTGACGGTGCGCTTTGGATCGGCACCGCGGACCACGGCGTATACCGCTATGCGGGCGGTCGCCCCACCGGGCAGATTCCGGCGCCGTTGTTGCCGGGGGCGGAGATCACGGCCCTGCATGAGGACTCCTCGTCAAGAATTTGGATTGGCACCATGCAGGGCCTCGCCCTGCTGGAAAACGGAAGCGGGAAGACGGCGGGTTTTGTGAAGGGTCTTCCCAGAGATGGGATCGAATCGCTGTTCGAGGATTCCAGGCACAGGGTGTGGGCATCCACCTCCAGCGGCACTTTGCTTGTGATTGACGGGGCGAGCCAACGCGTGCTCGATCAACGGTCGGGCCTGCCCCGCCATCCCCTCTACCGGGTATTGGAAGATAGTGCCGGATCGTTTTGGGTCAGCTCACCACGGGGCATTTTGGAACTGCGCGGGGAGGCTTTGGAACAGGTGCTCGCAGGCAAACGCACCTCGTTGGATGTGATGACCTACAACCAGGACGACGGGATGAGAACCATTGAATGCCATGGCCTCTCGCAGCCTTCGGGCTGGCGCGAACTTGATGGCAGCCTGTGGTTCCCGACGGCCAAGGGGTTTGTTCAGGTGCGGCCGGCCAAGCCGCACGCGCTGCCGCGGCCGCGGGTGGTCCTGGAGGAAGTGACTTCAGAGGCGGGGCCACTCCCGTTCGCGCCTGAGATCCAATTGCGCGCCGGGGAGCGCAACGTGGAGATCCGCTTTGCCGCGATACGGCTTTCCAATCCGCGTAAAGTGCAGTACCGTTACCGCATGACGGGATTCGATCCCGAATGGACCGCGGCGGACGAGGGGCGTAGCGCGCGTTATAACCAGTTGCCTCCGGGTCCGCATACTTTCGAAGTCCAGGGCCGCGATCCGTTCGGGGAGTGGAGCGAAACTTCCACGCTCAACCTGCGCCAGTTGCCGCGTTTCCACCAGACCTGGTGGTTTCTGTTTCTGATCGGGTTGACGTTGGTGGGTGCGGTGGCAGCGGTCTATCGATGGCGGCTTCACACCGTTCGCAGCCGGTATGCATCGGTGATGGAAGAGCGCAATCGCATCGGGCGCGAATGGCACGACACGCTAGTGGCCGGCTTCTCGGCGATCTCATTGCAGCTGGAAGCGGCGCTGGCGCGGTTGGGGGATCAGCCGGCCCGGACGGCCGAGATCCTGGAGGTGACACGCAAAATGGTGCACCACTACCGTGCCGAGGCCAGGCGCGTGATCTGGGATTTGCGCGATAATCGGCCCGAAGGCGAGACGCTGCCGGTCGCTTTGGCAAACGCGCTGCAGAGGGTGACGGTGAGTCGCGGGATTGAGGGAGTTGTGAATCTCGAAGGCGTAGAAGCGGAGCTGCCGGCTGACCTGCGGCACAACGTGCTGCGGATCTGCCAGGAGGCGATCGCCAATGCCGCTGGCCACGGCGCGCCGTCGCGGATTCTGGTGACCGTTACCTACGCTCCGGAGTTGCTCACTGCGGTGATTCATGATGACGGCCGGGGATTCCTTCCGGACACCGCCAACGGGGAGGCGAACGGGCATTTCGGATTGATGGTAATGCAGGAGCGCGCGAGGCGGTTCGGCGGGCGACTTCGTATCGACAGCGGTGCGGGAGCTGGGACCACGGTTACGGCTTCGATTCCCTTGAGGGGAGTCACGACGGTATGAGTGGACCGGTCCGGATTTTAATTGTGGAAGATCAGTACTTTTTCAGGCTGGCGCTTCGCACCACTATCGAGTCGAGCAAGGACATGATCATTGTCGCGGAGACCGGCAAAGGCGCGGAGGCGTTGCCGCTGTGCCGCGAACACGGGCCGGATGTCGTCATCATGGATCTGCGGCTTCCGGATATTTCCGGGTTTGAGGCGATTGAGGCGGTGCACGGCGAGTTGCCTGAGATTGGCGTACTGGTGCTGAGCAATTACGAAGGAAGCGAAGATGTTCATCGCGCGCTGGCGGCGGGTGCGCTGGCGTACCTGACTAAGGATGCTAGCGCGGAAGAGCTGGTGAGTGCGATTCTCAGCGTGCGCAACCGGCGGCGGTATATCCCGGTTTCGGTTTCGGCGTTGTTGGCTCAGCGGCTGCCTGGGTCGGAGTTGACCGACCGCGAGCTGGACGTGCTGCGGCTGCTGGCGAAGGGCCACAGTAATCGGGAGACTGGGGAGCGGCTGGGGATTTCGGAGAATACGGTGCGGATTCATGTTAGCCGGATTTTGGACAAGTTGAGTGTGGCGGATAGGACGCAGGCTGTGCTGCTGGCGATCCAGCGCGGGCTTGTGCATATGGACTGAGTGGGTGTCCGGTGGGGGCAAACCGGGACAGGCCGCGAAATTCCGGCATGAGCGGCCGGAAATTCGTGCCAGTCCCTGGTTTGCGCGGCGTCGTGTGGATGTGATTGAGGAGAGTGAACTATGCGACTGATCGTTTCGATGCTTCTGGCCGCTGCGGCGGTGGATGCACAACCCTACACGATTCGGCTGTTGAGTCCCGAGCATACCGGGCAAAGTTACGCGGTCTCCGCCACGGGGTCCCAGCACAACCAGACAAAGGCCGGAGATCGCGTCGTGCAGGAGCTTGAGTACCAGATAGCCTTTGAGGGGCAGGCGGAGATTCTCAAGGTCGATGGGAAACAGAGGCCGATCAGGCTTGCCTTCACCGTCCAGAAATTCGAGAAGATCACAGGCGGAGTGACGGCTGAGGTGCTGAAGCAGGGAAGCGTTGTGGTGGTCGACGGGGGAGAGCAACAAGCCATCTCTCTGAAGGACGGCTCCATCGACAAATCGGCCCGGGAAGCGTTTGAGCTTGTCTATTCAGCCCATAAGCCGGAGAGTCCGACCGATGACGAAATTTTCGGCACGGAAGAAAAGAAGAGCGCCGGAGAGAGTTGGCCGATGCACCGGGCACTGGCTGCTGAGAATCTGAAGGACAGCGGGATTTCTATACCCGAGGAGCGCTTGAGCGGGACTATCTCGCTGGTGGGCAAAGGGAAGGCCGGCACGGCTGATTGTCTTGAGGTTCAGGGCGAGATGAAGGCGGACGGCTTCTCCTTCACTTCGAAGGATGCGGTGCCTGGTTTCACGCTGGAGAAGGGAAGCGTGCATGCGCGACTTTCGGGATGCATTCCGCTCGATGATTCGAGCTTATCGCGCAGAGAGGGCATGGAGCTAACCATGCAGATGCGGCTTGCCTCGAAAGAAGGCACCGTCCTGGATGTCACAACCTCCCAGAAACGGGATGGGGTTTGGACCCCCCTCAAGTAGTCCATTCGGACTACGTTCCTATAGTCCATTCCTCAGACGACACCCCTTGCGTTTCATGGCAATGTGAATAACAGTTCGTTATTCGAGACTTCGAGGTCTGTAACCATGTTGCGCATCACACTCACTCTGTTTTTCTGTTCCGTCCTTCCGCTGGCAGCCCAGCAAGGCAAGGGCACAATTCTTGGAACCATCACCGATTCGAGCGGGGCAGCCGTCCCGAACGTCAAGGTAAACATCATCAACACAGATACAAGCTTTGCCTTCCAGGCCGAAACAAGCCAGGAAGGATTCTACACAACGCCTGCGATCCCAATCGGCTCTTATTCGGTATCAGCCGAACGGGAGGGATTCAAAAAGACGGTTCGTACCGGCATCACGTTGCAAGTGGACCAACATGCACAGGTCAACCTGGTGCTGGGAGTCGGCTCGGTCACCGAGTCGGTGGAAGTGAACGCACAAACCGAGCAGGTGGACACATCCTCGGGCACGCTGGGCAAAGTCATCGACAACCGCCGCATCGTGGATCTGCCGGTGAACGGACGCAGCGCTTTCGCGCTCGCCCAGTTGGCGCCGGCGGTGAAGTCTACGCAAGGCAACAGCCAGGGCTTCCTCGATAGAGGACTTTCGGTGAGCCTGCTGAGCATCAACGGCGGCCCGAGCGCCACCAATACGATGGAGATCGACGGCGGCAACAACAACCAGGCCTACTATAACGAGGCCAACGCCAACCCGGCGACGGATTCCGTGCAGGAGTTCAAGGTCCAGAGCAACACGATGTCGGCCGAGTTCGGCTTCACGCTGGGCGGAGTGCTCAACGTGGTGACCAAGAGCGGCACGAATGCTTATCACGGGTCGCTGTACAGCTACCTGCGCAACAGCGCGCTCGATTCGCGGGACGCTTTCGCGCTGACCAAAGGGCAATTCCAGTACAACCAGCCGGGAGGTTCGCTGGGGGGTCCGGTCCTCGTGCCGAAGCTCTACAACGGAAAAGACAAAACGTTCTTCTTTTTCAATTACGAGCAGTACATGTACCGCACCAGCGCAACCAGCTTCACGTCGGTTCCGATTTCGGCTTGGAAGCAGGGCGACTTCTCGGCGTTGAAGAACTCTTCGGGCGTCCCCATCGTGATCTACGACCCGAACACGACGGTGGCCAACCCCAGCGGGTCGGGCTATGTGCGCACGCCGTTTGCGAACAACGTGATCCCCTCTAACCGGCTTGACCCTGTGGCGGTGGCCGCACTGAAGATTCTGCCGGAGGCGAACGCCACCCCGATCAACGCCTTCAGTCAGACCAACAACTTTTACCAGAGCAACCGCAACGCAACGGATTCGAATCAGTATACGGTGCGCATCGACCACCGCTTCTCCGACAAGAACCTGTTCTTCGCGAGGTTCCTATTCTTTGAACACAACCCCTATCCGCTGGCCAGCAACTTTGTTCCGCTGGAGGCGAGCGGTTCGCGTACCGATGATCTGCAAAACCGCAACATGGTCATCTCCGACACGCACACCATCACGCCGCGCGTGGTGAATGAATTCCGCGCCGTCATCATGCGCAATCACCTTGACTTCAAAGTGACTTCCGCCGACCGCGGCTGGCCGCAGCGGCTCGGTCTGCCGAATACGCCGCAGGACGTGTTTCCGGCCTTCGAAATCGGCTGGGCCGGCATGAATCCGCAGGGCACGTATGGACAGCGCGGTTCGACGACGCCGCAGTTTGTCGACACCATCTCCTGGATTACCGGCGCGCACACCTTGAAGATCGGTGTCGACTACCGGAGGATGATGGGCGACAACCTCCAGAAGAGCTATCCGTCAGGACAGTTCAATTTCACCGGCGCCTTGACGCAAAATCCGCAGGCGCCGACCAACACCGGTTCGCAGCTCGCCCAGTTCCTGGTTGGAGCGGTGAGCAGTACCGCGGTTGGCACTTATATGGGCGAATCCGAACGCGGCCATTCCATCAGCGCCTTCGTGCAGGATGACTGGAAGGTGGCACGGCGTCTGACATTGAACCTCGGGCTGCGCTACGACTTCCAGGAACCCGCGCACGAAATGAACAACGGCACCTCCAACTTCAATCCTTACGCAAAGAATCCGGACAACGGGTTGCTCGGCGTGATGACGTATGCCGGACTGAACGGCGTGCCGAAATCGCCGTTCAATACCGAGCATCTGAACCTGGCGCCGCGCTTTGGCTTCAGCTACGATCCGTCCGGCAAGGGCAAGACCGTAGTCCGCGGCGGCTATGCGATATTCTTCGCCAACGTGTTTAATGTTCTGTACTTCGGCAATACGGCGGGCTTCGCCAACACCTCTACCAGCTATCAACCGGCTGGCAACAACTCAGCCTTCGCCGCGTTTACTCTCAAGAATGGACTGCCGTATGCGCCTACTCAACCGCTCGGGGCGAAACTGGGACCGAGCTATCTGCTCGGCACCGGCGTGACTTACGATCAGGGCAACCAGTCTGTGCCTTACTCGCAGCAATGGAACCTCTCCATCCAGCATCAGCTGCCGTGGAGTGTTGTGCTTGAAGCGAGCTACACCGGCAACAAGGGCACTCACCTTCCTGCCGGCAGCTACGACATGAATCAGCTGGACCCGAAGTACCTGAACCTGGGCCTGTCGCTGCAGGACGCGGTTGCGAACCCTTACGCCGGTATCGCCGGTAGCCTCGGTTCGGCAACCATCACGAGATCGCAATCGCTGAAGCCGTATCCGTATTATTCGAGCATCAGCGTGCGCAATCCGGAGTTGGGCAGCTCGATCTACCACGCGATGCTGCTGAGCGCCGAGAAGCGGTTCTCCGGCGGCTTGACGCTGCTCGCTTCGTTCACCGGCAGCAAGTTGATCAGTGACAGCGTTGTGAGCCCGCTTAACTATATCGGCGAACAGACTGGCGTTGTCGGGTATCAGAACGGCAATTTCAACCGGCGTGCAGAGCGCTCCATCGATCCGACAGATCAGTCGCGGCGCCTGATTATCAGCGGTATCTACGAACTGCCTTTCGGGCAGGGCAAACGAGTTCACTCGTCAAACGCGATTGTGAACAAGGCGATCGGAGGTTGGCAGATTGGCTCCATCACCACCGTGCAGAGTGGACAGCCGCTGGTGGTTCGCGGCGCCAATAACTTCCTCGCCGACCGTCCCAATTCGACGGGCCAGAGCGCAGCGCTCGACAATCCAAACGCGATCCAATGGTTGCGGGCGGATGCCTTCGTGAACCCGGTGAACTACACGTATGGCAACGTCGGAAAGGTTTTGCCCGACGTTCGCGCGCCCGGCATCTTCAGCCTGGATGCATCGCTCGTGAAGAACACGCAATTCGGTGAGCGCACCAAGCTGCAGTTCCGGATGGAAGCGTTCAACTCGCTGAACTGGATCAATCTCAACTATCCCAACGTCAGCTTCTCGCCCGGCACCAACGGGCAGAATTCGAATGCGCTGTTCGGACGCATAACCTCGGATCGCGGTCCTCGCAACGTGCAACTCGCACTGCGATTGACGTTCTAGTAAAGTAGTGGTCCGGCTAGCGCCTGCTGCGTGCTAGCCGGGCCGAACGGCAGGCATCACAATGCACGAAACTGTTACCTAGTGAAGGCGGTAGATTTTGGGTGCGACTGAAAGTCGGGGGCTGTGGATGTGGATTCGAGCAAGATTATCGCTCCGTTAAACGACGTGCCTTTAAGCTGAAATGAAATACCTGCTATTGACACAATCGAGTTGAGGAATCCCCAATGAATAGTAAGATAATCCTGCTGGGAGCTATCTGTGCGGGCTGCCTTTGTGCTGAGCCGCCGGCAGGATACAAACTGACCTGGGCGGATGAGTTCGATGGTTCCGCGCTCGACATGTCGAAGTGGGTGTACCGCACCGACTCCAAACACTGGAGCACGCAGAGGCCGGAAAACGTTGTGATTGAGAAGGGCAGCCTGTTCCTGGTGCTCAAGAAGGAACAGGCGGGCGGCATGCAGTATACGGGCGCCGGCGTCATCAGCAAAGCCGCGTTCCGGTTCGGCTACTACGAAACCCGATTCCGGATTCTTGCAGGCAAAGGCTGGCACTCCTCGTTTTGGATGATGGGGCACGATGGTTCCGGCGGGACGGGCACCACGAAGACGGAACTGGAACTCGACGTGATTGAGAACGATTCCATCGACCTGACCTCATACGGCGTGAACCTGCACAAGTGGCAGGGGCAGCACACCTCGCATGGCCATAAGAAGGTCACCACCTCCACGCTGGCTGACTTCCATCTGTTCGGGTGCGAATACACGCCCACCTCGGTCAGGTTCTTCCTGGACGGAGAGGTGGTGCAGACGGTGGATGTTTCCGCACTGCCGCATGGTGACCTGCACATCTGGCTGACCTCGATTGCGTCGCAACTGGGCAAGACCGACTCCGTGGACGAGTCGCGACTGCCAGGGCGCGTTGAGTATGAGTACGTCCGCTTCTATCAGAAAGGCAATTGAACATGATCCTCGATTCAGGAGCAGCGGGCGGGCGAACAGAACTTCGAGTGGAACTGGATGCCGATCTTGCCGTCGCCGGCGGCGGACTGGCGGGCGTCTGCGCGGCTATCACGGCGGCGCGAGCAGGCATTCGCGTGGTTCTGATTCAGGACCGGCCGGTGCTTGGCGGGAATTCGTCAAGCGAAGTGAGGCTGTGGATACTGGGCGCGACTTCGCACATGGGCAACAACAATCGCTGGGCTCGCGAAGGTGGGGTGATCGACGAGATCCTGGTCGAGAACATGCACCGGAATCCGGAAGGGAATCCGCTGATCCTCGATACGATTTTGTTAGAAAAGGTGATCAGCGAGCCGAACATCACGCTGCTGTTGAACACGGCCGTGCACGACCTGGAGAAGTCGGATGCCGACACCATCTCTTCCTTGCGTGCGTGGTGCAGCCAGAACAGTACGGTGTATAGAGTGAAGGCGCCGCTTTTCTGCGATGCATCCGGCGACGGAGTTGTCGGCTTTCTGGCAGGCGCCGCCTTTCGCATGGGTGCGGAGAGCCGCGACGAATTCGGCGAAGGCTTCGCGCCGGACAAAGCTTACGGCGAACTGCTCGGCCATTCGATGTACTTCTATTCGAAAGATACCGGCAAGCCGGTGCGCTTCATACCGCCCTCCTTCGCGCTGAAAGACATCACGGTGATTCCGCGCTACCGCGACATCCAAGCCAAGGATTCGGGCTGCCGCTTCTGGTGGTTCGAATATGGCGGGCGCCTCGATACGGTCCACGATACGGAAGCCATCAAGTGGGAACTGTGGAAGGTGATCTACGGCGCGTGGGATTACATCAAGAACTCCGGACAGTTTCCCGAGGCGGAGACGATGACGCTGGAGTGGGTGGGCACGATTCCAGGCAAGCGCGAGAGCCGCCGTTTCGAAGGCGATGTCATTTTGACGCAGCGCGATCTGGTGGAGCAGACCCGGCACAGCGACGCCGTTTCTGTTGGAGGCTGGGCGATGGATCTGCATCCCGCCGACGGCCTCTACAGTAAGTTGTCAAGCTGTACGCAGTGGCACTCCAAGGGCGTCTTCCAGATTCCTTACCGCACCATGTACAGCCGGAACATCCGCAATCTGTTTCTTACAGGCCGGCTGATCAGTGTCTCGCACGTGGCATTCGGCTCCACCCGCGTGATGGCCACCTGCGCGCATAACGGGCAGGCCGCCGGGATGGCTGCGGTGCTGTGCCGCAAGCACGGATTGCAGCCTCGCGAGGTTCCAATCGACGAGCTGCAACGGGAACTGCTGAAGGCCGGGCAGTATATTCCGGGTTTGGCTCTCAACGACCCTGCGGATCTCGCTCAGCGCGCCACGGTGCGAATGTCGAGCTGTTTCGAACTCGAGGAGCTATCTCCGGGCGGCGACATTCAAGTTTTGGATTCCTCGCGCGCCATGCTATTGCCGGTACCGGCCGGGCCGCTGCCTGAAGTGACGTTTTTGGTGGATGTTGTCCACAGCACGACGTTGGAGGTTGAGGTTCGCGGCAGTCTCCGGGAGGAGAACTACACGCCTGAATGTACGCTTCACCGCCAGTCGTTCGAACTTCGCCCGGGGCTGGCCCAACCGATCCGCATTACCGGTGATTGCACGATCGAGACTCCGCGCTATCTCAGCTACTGCCTGTTGAAGAATCCCGATGTCGCTGTGCACTTGAGCGACTTGCGGGTTACCGGGATACTGAGCCTCTCGCAATCGATGAACAAGGCTGTCGCCAAGGGGGCCAGGCAGGAGCCTCCGGCGGGGAGCGGGATCGATTCGTTTGAATTCTGGCTTCCGTCCAGGCGGCCAGATGGCAAGAACCTCGCGTTGAGCATCGAGCCTCCACTGCGTGTCTACTGCGGGAAGAACGTGTTGAATGGCATCGACAGGCCGACCGTCCAACCCAACGCCTGGGTGGCACATCCGAACGATGCAGTTCCTTGCCTCACGCTGCGCTGGGAGGAGGCGCAAGCCATTGGACGCATTGAACTCGCGTTCGATACGGATTTCGACCATCCCATGGAGTCCGTGCTCATGGGGCATCCGGAACGCGACATGCCTTTCTGCGTGAAGCATTACCGGATCCGCGATGCCGCGGGTGTATTGTTATTTGAGTGCCAGGACAACCACCAGACACGGAACACAGTTGTGCTGCCATCGCAGGTGCGGACGGCGGAGCTGCACATCGAAGTGGCAGCCACGCATGGCACGCCGTCGGCCCTGTTTGCAGTAAGGTGTTACGCCGTATGATTCCGATGACAAGGCGAGCATTGCTGGCCGGCGCCACGGCCGTGGCGGGCAATGCGGCGCTGGTGCCCAGCACCCTCGACTTCACCGAACTTATTCCGAAGCGAATTCCGCGGTCGGCGATTTTTCGCGATCCAGAGGCGAACCTGTGGGATCCGGCGATGGTGAAGACGCCGGATGGCGAGTTTCATCTTCTCTATTCCAGTTGGTCAAAATCGCTGGGTTTTGACGCGTGGGCTACGCATGCTGAGATCAAGCGCGCAACCGCCAATCGCCCCGAGGGACCGTACCGGTTTCGGGACAAAGCCCTGCCCGTCAGGGGAGACCAGTTCTGGGACGGACACTCCGTCTACAACACCTGCCTGCTCGGCGATGGCGGCAAATACTACCTCTATTACACCGGCAACCGTGGCGCCTCGAATTGGAGAAGCGATTTCGCTCCCACCATGGCGGACGAGGCGTGGTGGGGGCACCGCAACAATCAACGTATCGGAGTGGCCGTGGCGAATCATCCGCAGGGGCCTTGGAAACGAAGCCCTGCTCCGTTACTCGATACCGGACCGGACACGGGCAACGGAATCACAGCTGTACCGAATGTCATCGCCGGCGAGGGCGGAGGCTTTCTGCTTTACTACAAGACACTGGCAGCGGGGCCTGGACGGTTCGGCGGCGGAGTTGTCCATTATGTAGCGCGAGCCAAGAGTCCCATGGGACCGTTCACCCGTTATTCCAACAAGCCCCTGGTCGACAAGCGTGCGATTCTTGGAACAACCGAGAAGTTCAACTTCCACATTGACGACCACGTCGAGTGGTTCCAGCAGGATCGGTACTACGGGATCGTCAAGGATCACGACGCTCCGTTCATGACGCCGCATGGGCGGTCGTTATTGTTGATGGAGTCGCCTGACGGTCTCAACTGGGGCCTATCGAAGCATGTGCTGGTGAAGGATTTCAACGTCACCTGGGAGGACGGCGCGACGCAGCAATTCGAGCGCCTGGAGATGCCGAAGTTGTACCTGGAAGATGGGAAGCCGAAGATCCTGCTGCTGGCTGCGCGGGCTGCAGGTCAACCGCAGGCTCCATCTTTTCTTCTGATTATTCGCTTGAAGGATCAACATTGACCCGCAAGATCCCCAACCTGCGCTGGTGGATAACCGGCCTGCTTTTCTTTTCCACGGTCATCAATTATATGGACCGCCAGAATCTCTCTATTCTGGCTCGCACGATTCAAGACGATCTTCATATTACCGACCTGCAATACTCCTACGTTGTCCAGGCTTTCCTGCTCGCTTACACACTTTCTTATCTCGTCGCCGGCCGACTTACGGACTACCTGGGCACGCGGGTCTCCATGGCATGCTTCGTGGTGTGGTGGGCCATCGCCGACATGGCCACTTCGTTGAGCCGCGGGCTGGTTTCGCTTGGGTTCTTCCGCTTCCTGCTTGGCGTGGGTGAGCCGGGCAACTACACGGCCGCGCCTAAGGCAGTGTCCGAATGGTTCCCACCGAAAGAGCGCGCGCTGGTGATCGGTATTTATACTGCGGGCGCGACTTTGGGCGCGACTCTGGCGCCACCGTTGATTGCGTACCTGGGCTCGCGCTTTCATTGGCGCATGGTGTTCCTGTTTACCGGTTCGCTGGGGCTGATCTGGGTGCTTCCGTGGCTGTGGCTTTACCGGCGGCCGGAAGAGCATCCCCGCATCACCGAAGAGGAAAAAGGCCTCATCGCTTCCGATTCCTTTAACGCCGTGGATGCCGCCGACGAGATGCCCGCCGAGGGGCGCTGGCGCTATATCCTGAAGCGCCGCGAAACCTGGCTGCTCATGTTCGGCCGCATGATTACCGACCCCGTGTGGTACTTCTATCTCTTCTGGTTCCCCAAGTATCTTCTGGATGCTCGTCACCTGACGCTGGCCGAGGTGGGCCGCATCGCGTGGATTGTTTATCTGGCCGCCGACGTTGGCTGCATCCTGGGCGGCTACTTCTCCGGTGTCCTGATCAAGCGCGGATGGAAGCCCGCGCGCAGCCGGCTGTGGGTGATGGGGATCGCGGCGGTGCTGTTGCCGCTGAGCCCGCTCATCAACTCTGCGCCCACTCCGTTGTTGGCGGTGTGCATTGCTGGAGTCGCGGCGTTCGCGCACCTTACGTGGCAGATCTCGCTCGGCGCGCTGGTGCTGGACCTGTATCCCAAGCCTGTGGTCGGCACCGTCTTTGGATTGGTTGCCGCTGGTTCAGGTTTCGGTGGCATGATCTCCACCAATCTGGTGGGCCGCGCGGTGACTTACTGGTCGTACGCTCCGGTCTTCGTGGTGATGGGCTTCCTGCATCCGGTGGCGTACCTGATGATTACCTTGCTGCGAAAGCGCGAGCCGCGAGCCTGAAAGGAAGTGCGTCTATGAAATCCCTCCTGTGCTTGTTTGTGTTGCTGGCCACGGCAGGCTGTCTCGCCCAGACGGCCACTGTCCGCATCGACGCCAGCCGGCCACGCGTGGCAGTGAGCCGCAATCTCTACGGCATCTTCTTTGAAGAGATCAACCATGCGGGGGAGGGCGGGCTTTACGCCGAGATGGTGCTGAATCGTGATTTTGAAACCGTGAACCTGCCGGCGGGCGCGCAGTGGGCGGGCAACCTGCTGCGTACGAAGGATGGATGGCAGGAACGCAAATGGTTCGGCAACGAGTTGCATGGCTGGAAACTGGTGGCCGGCAAAGCGTCCCGCGGCTCCATCCACCTGGATACTGCCAAGCCGCTGAACCCGCGCAATCCGCACAGCCTGCGCCTGGTGGCCCGCGAGACCGGCGAACGGCTTGGCATCGTCAACACCGGCTTCTGGGGCATGAACTTCGTCGAGGGGAATTTCTATGACCTGCGCTTCGCTGCCCGCACCGAGGGTGGCCAACCCTTCGAGGTGAAGGTGGAACTGGTCAGCGCCAGTGGCAAAGAAGTCTACGCCAGTACCGTCGTCCGCAATGTGGGCGGGAACTGGCAGCAGTACCGCTGCAGCCTGCGCGCTAAGGCAAGCGATCCCGAGGGCCGTCTGCGACTAACTGTCAACCATCCCGGCACCATCTGGTTCGACGTGGTTTCGCTGTTCCCGCGTGACACCTACAAGAACCGTCCCAATGGGCTGCGCGCGGACCTGGTCGAGATGCTCAAGGGGCTGAAGCCGGCCTTCGTCCGTTTTCCGGGTGGCGCTATTGTTGGCGGCCTCAACCTGGATAATCGCATTCAATGGAAGAACTCGATCGGCGACATCGCAGAACGGCAGGGAAGCATGAACTTGTGGGGCTACTACACCACCAATGGCCTCGGCTTCCATGAGTATCTGCAGCTGTGCGAAGATCTCGACGCCGATGCGCTCTGGGTCTGCAATCCCGGCTTCAGTGACGGCTATCGCCGCTCCGAATACGCGAAGCCGGAGGACGTGTCCTCGTTTGCGCAGGAAGCTCTTGATGCGCTGGAATATGCGTTGGGCCCGCCGCAATCGGTGTGGGGCGCGAAGCGGGTTGCCGCCGGACACCCCGCACCATTCCGGTTGAAGTACATCGAAATCGGTAACGAAGCTTCGGGCAAGATCTACCAGGATAACTACCGTCTCTTCTCGGAAGCTATTCGCAGGCAGTATCCGCAGGTCACGATCATCTCCAATGTGAGGAATGTTGCCGGTGCACAGGTGGACGTGGTGGACGATCACCGCTACGGTACGCCGGAGTCGTTCTTCGCGGCCTACCGCCATTACGACGCGGCCGATCGACGCGGCCCCGGCGTTTATGTTGGCGAGTACGGCGTTACTCGCGGAGTGGGGCAGGGGAACTGGATGGCGGCGCTTGCCGAGGCAGCCTTCCTGATGGGACTGGAACGCAATAGCGACGTGGTAAAGATGAGTTCTTACGCGCCGCTGTTCTTCCACGTGGAAGATATCGCATGGCCGGTGAATCTGATCGGTTTCGATAACTCCAGAGTGGTTGGGCGAGGCTCCTATCAGGTGCAGAAGCTATTTGCCGCCAACCGCCCGGACCAGGTGCTGGATACGACTCTGGATGACCCGGACCTGTTCGCTCTCGGCGGCGTTGAGCAGGGTTCCGGCGATCTGATTCTGAAGTTAGTTAGCCGGTCAGCCAGTGCGAAGCGCGTTGAGATTCAGTTCGAGGGCCTCAAACGCGGCTCCGGCATGGTGCGGGCCATCACACTACAGGCCGATCCGGCGGCGGAGAATACACTGGACGAACCCGACCGGATTCTCCCCGTCGCTTCGGAGAGAACACTCGACGGTGGCCCACTTTCGTGGCAGTTGCCGCCATATTCCGTCGTGGTGCTGCGCATTCCGGGGGCCAAATGAAATTACAGTTTATCGGGCTCGGTCTCGGTTATCACGATTTCGTTAGAAAGTTATCTGAGGTGATCAATCATGTCTAAGAACTCCACGTTGCAGTTTGCACTTGTTTTTCTGCTTGCATGTTCGCTCCCGGTCTACGCCCAATTGGGCGGCGGAACCGTTCGCGGCAGTGTCATGGACCCCTCCGGCCATGCGGTCGCCGGCGCCGGTGTCGTCATCCTCAACACTGGAACGGGTTTCTCTTTTAAGACGCAGTCCAACGCTGAAGGGCTGTTTACCAGTCCCACGCTTTCGATCGGCGACTACAGCGTGACGGTCGAAGCGCAGGGCTTCAAAAAGTCTCTGCGCAGCGGCATCTCACTTGGCCTTGACCAGACGGCTACGGTGGATGTCCGGCTGGAGATCGGCGCGGTGACGCAATCGGTGGAGGTCAAGGAAGATGCCCAACTGGTGGACACGGCGACTTCAACCGGTGGCACCGTGTTCGGCGAAAAGGAGATCTCGGAGATGCCGCTGAACGGACGCAACGCCTTCGCGCTCGCCAGCCTGATGACGCCGGGAGTGGTGAACAATGCCGATCCGGCGAACGTCGGCTTTGGATCGAGAGGTTACGAAGTGGCCAACATCAGCGTGAATGGAACGGCTGGCGGCCACAGCACGTTCACCATCGATGGCGGCAACAACATGAATCCGGTGTTGAACGAGGTCAATGCGAATCCGGCGGTGGATACCATCGCCGAGTTCAAGATTCAATCGCTCACCATGTCGGCCGAGTACGGCTTCACGCTTGGCGGCGTGGTGAATGTGGCAACCAAGGGCGGGACCAATCGCTATCGGGGATCGCTCTACGATTTTCTCCGCAATGATGCTCTCGATGCGCGCAACGCCTTCTCCCTGACAGTACCCTACCTGCGCTACAACCAGTTTGGCGGTACGCTTTCAGGACCGGTGAGCATTCCGAAAGTCTACAAGGGCAAGGACCGCACGTTCTTCTTCTTCAACTATGAAGGCTACCGGCGCAACAGCAATTCCACCGGTTTCTCGACGGTACCGACACAGGCGATGCGCGGAGGGGATTTCAGCGGACCCGGCAATTTCACATCCACAGGCGTGCTGATTCCGATTTACGATCCGGACACCACGCGCGTCAACCCCACGGGCAGCGGATATGTCCGCACCGCCTTTCCAGGCAACATCATTCCGGCCAGCCGCTTCGATCCGGTAGCGCAGAACATCCTCAAGTTCCTTTCCGTGCCGAACACCACGGCGATCAGCCAGTTCACACAGCAGAACAACTTCTATACGAACTCCATCGGCGGCCTGCAGAGCGACCAGAAGGCTGTGCGTTTCGACGAGCGCATCAGCGACCGCAATCAGATGTTTTTCCGCTACATGGATTTCTACCATCATCCGATCCTGAACTTCGGCCAGGAGGCTGTGCCCAGCGCTATCAACGGGCGCACCGATAATTACTGGACGCGAAACTTCATGCTCTCTGACAACCACACGTTTTCGCCGCGCCTGATCAACGAATTCCGAGCCACCGTTTCGCGGCAGTACTTCACCTACGCCAATCCGACGGCCGAGCAGAATTGGCCCAAGCAACTTGGGTTACCGGCGGATTTTCCGCAGAGCACGTTTCCGTCATTTGCGATTACGAGCTACCCAACCATTGGCAGCGTCAACACCAAGACCTATCGCGCAGGAACGGGTATCCAATACTTCGATGGCATTACTTTGATCACCGGCAAACACGTTTTCAAGACCGGCGTCGAATGGCGCCAGACGCAGGGCAACACCGGCGATTTCCTGTCGTCGGATTCGGGCAGTTGGAACTTCTCATCCGCGCTCACTGGCAATCCGCAGCAGAGCGGCAACACCGGCAACGGTCTTGCGACAGCACTCTTGGGCGACGTTTATTCGGGTGGCACAATGCGGCTTTTCGCGGGAGCAAACCAGAGTATACGGGCCTGGTCCATCAGTCCGTTTGTGCAGGACAACTGGCGCATCTCGCGACGGCTGACCTTGAATCTCGGCCTGCGTTACGACTATCAGGATCCGGCGCATGAAGCACACGGGCGATCTTCGAACATTTCGTTGAATACGATCAACCCCGATAACGGCCTGCCTGGGGCGATGCTCTATGGCAACGTTCCCGGCGTGACCCCGATGGTGGAGAGCAAAACCGATTTCAGTCCTCGCTTCGGCTTCGCCTACGATGTGTTCGGCGACGGCAAGACTTCGCTGCGCGGCGGCTACAGCGTCTACTATCTCGCCGTGCAGAACTTCGGACCGAATTCCAGCGGCTTCGGCGCCGCTACCACCAACTTCAACGTAAGCAATGCGAACTTCCCGGCGTGGAAGCTTTCGAATGGACCCTTTGTGAATCCGGAGTTGCCGAAGACGCTGACCAAACCGCTCGGCTCAGCGCTTGGGCCGAGCTACCTGCTAAGCGGCACCATCGTCACGCCGGGCGGCGAAAAGACGCCGCATTCGCAGCAGTGGAGCATGGCGATTCAGCGGCAGGTGGCGCGGTCGTGGGTGTTGGAACTTACTTACAGTGGCAGCCACTCGAGTCATCTGCAGTCGAACGGCGTAAACCTGAACCAGTTCAACCCGGTGAACTACTCACTGGGGCAGTCGCTCAATGACCAGGTGCCGAACCCTTATGCCGGCAAGGTAAGCGGCTCGCTGGGCGCGGCCACCATTACGCGGAGACAGTTGACGCTGCCGTTTCCCTATATTGGCGCGATGAATTATTCCATCTCCAATCTTGGTGACTCGAATTATCACGGGGGTACGTTCAGTGTGCGGAGGAGATTTACAAGCGGCCTCTCGCTCATGGGCTCGTACACCATGGCCAAGCAGATCGGCATCGGGGCTTATACGAACGTCGACTACGGCAGCGAAGTCAGCGACAAATGCGGAGGGTGGCAGAATTCGCAGTACGACCGCAGGCCGGAGCGCTCTGTCGGCTGCCAGAACGTTCCGCACCGCGTGATTCTCACGGCGATGTGGGAGCTTCCGATTGGCCGCGACAAACTCATCAAAGTCAGCAACCGGGCGCTGCTCGCGGCGCTGGCAGGATGGCAGACGAACACGATCAGCACGATCCAATCCGGTACGCCTCTTTATGTCACCGGCGCTAACAACAGCTTTGCGTCCCGGCCGAGCACATGGGGCGGCTACGCCATGAAGGAAGACCGCAATGCGCTGCAGTGGTTTGATACCACGCAGTTCTACAATCCTCCGCTGTACGCGGCGGGCAACCTGGGGCGCACCATGGGCAACGTGTTCACACCAGGAATGGTGAACATCAACGTCTCGGCGATGAAGAACTTCAAGATCACGGAGCGGGTCATCACGCAATTGCGGTTTGAGACATTCAACACACCGAACCATGTGAACCTGGGCAAGCCCAACACCTCGTTTGTCGCGGCGGCGGCAAACAGCACGAGCGGTCCGGGCGGCGGCAACTCGAGCGCGCTGTTCGGACGCATCACCAGCGCACGCAGTCCACGCAATTGCCAGGTGGCGCTGAAGATCAGCTTTTAACATGGAACGCATCTTACTTTTCCTGTTGGCCATGACGGCCTGCGCTCAGCCGGTCTGTAACTGGGACAAGCTGGCCGGGCCGCTCGGACTCAGGTCCGACGAGCAGTACCTGTATCTACTTCCTCAAAAGGATGTGGAAATAAAACTCTCGAACTGTACTCTGGCGGGCGTCCGGCTCGCCATTACGGTACAGCCGCAGTGGACACACACGCGCGTGAACAGTGTGGAAGTGTCGAGGCCAGTGCGGCTGGATAGACGCGTGAATGACGGGCGGGTCGAGTTCCTCGCCGCCCTCCCACAGCGTGCGCAGGCTACCCCTGACCCAAGCCTCGCCCGCGTGGAAGACACTCCTGGCTTGCCTCGGGTGCTCTTGATCGGCGACTCCGTATCGATGGGGTACACCGTGGCAGTGCGAGATCAACTGAAGGGCCGAGCTAACGTACACCGGCCGGCGGAGAATTGCGGCAACAGTTCGCTGGGCCTGAGGAAGCTCGATGCCTGGCTCGACGAAGGCAAGTGGGACGCCATCCATTTCAACTTCGGACTGCACGACCTGGTCTACCTTTTTGAGAGCGGCAGCAATCAAGATGCGGACGGCAACTACGCCATCCCGCAAAATGGACGCCAACGAACGCCGCTCGCACTCTACGAGCAAAATCTTCGTGGCATTGTCGCGCGGCTGCGACGCACCGGCGCGAAGCTGATCTGGGCGAGCACAACGCCTGTTCCCGCTGACTTGCATTCCTACGTGAAGGCGGCCGAGTTGCCTTACAACGAAGTCGCCAATCGCGTGATGCGCGAAGAGGGAGTGGAGATCGATGACCTGTGGACCTTTGCCACTCCGATGCTCGACAAGCTTCAGATTCCCGGCAATGTCCATTTCACGCCAGATGGCTCGCGCGTCCTCGCCATGCAGATAGCCCAAAGCATCGATCGCTCGCTGAAGGGCTACCGGCTGATGTACGAAGAGAACTTCAGCGGCAGCGCCGTCAACGAACGCGATTGGAATTACCGCGAGGGCCGCAGGAGCGGCACGGGCATCGACGGCATGAACCTGCGGGAAAACGTTTCGGTCTCCGGCGGAGCTTTGCACATCGCGGTGAAACAGGAGACTCTCGCCGGTAAGATCGAAAACACTGGCGGAGGACTCATCAGCAAACATCAGTTCGGCTATGGCTATTACGAGTCACTCTCCAGGCCCTTTATGACCGGCCGCGGCGTTCACTCCGCGTTCTGGCAGGCAGGCGGAGCCGTGCCGAATAATGACATCTTCGAAATTGATTCCTATGAGATCGACTCCAAGTCGCCTATGGGATGCAACAATCTCTATCTGCACATATCGCCGAAAGACAAATCGGTGCCCTGGCCAAGTCGCGCTAATGTTCCGCTGCAGTTTCTGCCCGGCGGCTGGTTTCTCGACGCCTACGAATACAGTCCTGACGGCGTGATCTTCTACGACAATGGCAAGGTGGTGAATCGTGCGGAGTGGAAGGATCTCACAGCGGCGCAAGCTGTCTGGCTGACCGCCCTCAATGGCGTGGGAAAGGTCGAGGCCGACAAGCTCCCTGGAGAGACCGCATTCCGGTATTTCCGCTACTACGCGAAGGATTACCCTGGCGTGAACCTGCTGCCTAACGGCAGCTTTGAATACAACCAGGACCGCATCGACCCAACCAAGCCGGTCGCCTGGCGGCAGGACGGCGCAGGCCAGATCGTGGAAGGCGGCGCGGCGCGCGACCGCTACAAACTCCGGCATGGCCTTGACGCTGGTCCGTGGCAGGCTTCAACCAGCCAGACACTGGAATTCCTCCCAAATGGCGACTACGAACTGACCGCTAAAGTCCGCGCCTCGGCCGGACTCAAACAGGCTGTGATTCGGGCGGGTTCCTCGACGGCCACCGTTGCCTCCTCGGAGTCGTGGACCACCATCACCATTCCGCGCGTCGCCATCGGCAATCACGAGGTCACCATTGAGATCGCCTCCGCAGGCGATGCCGCTCAGTGGCTCGAGATCGACGACATCGTTTTTCGCAAGCCCGGTCCGGTTCGCGAACCTGCACCGTTCACACTGATCACTGATCCGATGTGGCGGCAGGGCATCGCCGAACCGATCCGTTTCATCGGCGACGACAAGTTCTATTTCTTCGACCGCAGCGTGGGACTCGGAGATGCCATCACGGTTTCGTTCGAGATGACGCCGGACAAGATGGCCACCACTTCGCCCATCGCACGTATTCCCAAGACGGGGCGCTCGGGATGGGCTGTGCAATTGACCGAAGCGGGCGGCGTGATCTTCCGTATCGGAGGAGGAGCGGACCATCGCGATGTCCTGGCTCCGAACGCCTACACAGCGGGCCGCGCAACACGCGTTGTGTGCGTCTTTGAACGAGGCGTGGCCCGCGTCTATATCGACGGCAAGCTGCTCAAGACCGAGACCGGCATCGCGCAGGATACACGCGATGTCGCGGCTCCGGGACGGCTTGGGGCGACGGGCGAAACCTATCTCGCGGTTGGCGACGTTATCGCAGCCAACGATCAACCGCGCGCTAAGGTGCGTAGCTACACTGGGCTCCTGCAGGATGTGCGGGTCTACAATCGCGCCCTCAACAAACAGGAGATATCGAAACTCCCATGAACCGCCGTAGCTTCCTTCGACTCGCCGCCGCCGGGCCGGCGTTTGCGGCTTCCGGCGTCGGCCTTGATTTTTCCGCGATGGTGCAGCCCGTGCCGCGCTCGGCGGTTCTCTTAGACGAGAACTATTACATCTGGTGCGGCGCGCCGATTCGCTCAGACGATGGCCGCTATCATCTCTACTATTCACGCTGGCCGCGTAGCTATGGTCACAACGCCTGGGCCACGAGTTCGGAGATCGCCCATGCTGTCGCGGAGCGTCCGCTTGGACCGTACCGCCATCGCGACGTTGTGTTGCCCGCGCGCGGCAAAAACTACTGGGACGGCCTTTGCACGCACAATCCCAACATCTTTCGCTACGGCAAGCAGTATTGCCTTTTCTACATGGGCAACACGGGCGACGGAAAGATTACGAAGGAACTGAACTACTCTCATCGCAACCATCAACGCATTGGGATCGCCATCGCGGACCGGCCCGATGGCCCGTGGAAGCGTTTTGACCGCCCGGCGCTCGATGCCAATCCAGCGCAAGGCTCCTTCGATTCCTTGATGGTGAGCAATCCTGCAGGATGCGCAAGGCCGGAAGGCGGCGTGTTGCTGGTCTATAAAGGAGTCATCGACGACGGCAGCCCACACGGTGGACGCGTGCGCTACGGAGCTGCAACAGCCCCCGCTCCAGAGGGCCCGTACACACGCCATCCGGGCAACATTTTCGAAGCGGGAGATGCGGAGAAGGTATGGATGGTGGCGGAGGATCCATACATCTGGCGCGGCGCTGACCGCTACTGGGCCATCACGCGCGACGTGGTGGGCAAGTTCAGTGGCGCCGGCGGCGGCTTGGCGCTATTCGAGTCGCGCGACGGCTTTGCTTGGGGCCCAGCCGCGCATCCCAAGGTTCTGGACAATCAGTTCACCTGGGAAGATGGCGCAAAGAGCGGCACCAAGCTGGAGCGGCCCGCGCTGCTGTTTGACGGCGACAAGCCCATTGGGCTATTCGGCGCCGTCGACGTATTGAAAGACCGTGTGCGCGATCACTCCTTCAACGTCCACATTCCCCTCAAG
>Ga0118677_10004802_pt1 | contig 24238 bp, 16 predicted proteins | sample AliMusrvi5mmetaG_FD_86154 | JGI IMG/M metagenome (GOLD analysis project Ga0118677, IMG submission 86154)
TTGGGGGGCGCATTATCACCCGGGCCATCTCGCCGGCTACAACGGGGGCTGGGGGCCGAGCCGATGGGCGGCAACCGGCGGGGATGTGTATCGACGTTGGGGCAGAACGACCTCCGTCGCGCGGGCGACCGGCGGCTTTAACGCCTGGGGCGGCAATGCCTGGAGCAATCGGGTCGGCCACGCCTATAATTCCACCACCGGGCATATCGCTGCCGGTCAGCACGCCCCGGTCACCAATGTCTACACCGGCAACTTTGCCTATAACGGGCGTAACCGCGCCGCCGCTCCCGGCGCGACCCCGCGCGCGCAATCCGGCGGTGGTGGCTACTTCGCCGATCGCAACGGCACGATCTACCGCAACACGAACAATAATTGGCAGCAATACCGCAATGGCCAGTGGAACACCGTGCCCAATTCACCGCAGACGCAGCGCTTGCAGTCCCAACAATGGGCGCAGCGCGCGGGAGATCAACGCTCGGCGGCATCGACCTGGGGGGGCGCCTGGGGGCACAATTTCCAACCGGGAGCAGGACGTCCCGCCGGCGGCAGCAGTTGGAACGGCGGCCGCTTCAGCGGCTCCGGAGGTAATCTCGGCAGCTTCCGCAACAATGCCGGCGCCATCTCCCGAGGCGGTGAAGGTGGGGGCGGCTACCATGGCGGCGGTGGCGCGAGTCATGGCGGACGTCGATAGGTAATAACGCGAACTTACATTGCTGGACCGCCGGCATTATTGCCGGCGGTCCAGCGGTAGAGCGTGAGCATGGTAGCTACTTGCTGCTAGTAGTCTGTCAATTTGAATTTGCGGGAGGGCGACGCTCCGTCGGAGCCAGAAAACTCGCCGAAGGCAATTCCTTTTCCAGGCAATTTCAAATTGACAGACTGCAGTGGGTCATCTGTCATTAATAACCGCATTGCCCGAAGGGCAATTCTATACCAGCCCAGGGCAACGCCCTGTCCTTTATACACATCTTGTCCGCACGCAAAAGAGGGCTTTGTAGTAGTTATTACAAAGCCCTCTTTTGCGTGCGGACAAGATGTGTATAAAGGACAGGGTTTCACCCTGGGCTGATCTAGCGCTGCCCTTCGGGCATACACGGTTATTCATGACAAATGACCCACTAGATGAGAAATCCCGGAAGGGCGGTCATCCCTGATCGCCCTTATTTGCGTCAACTTATGAGCAGGTGAACCAAATCAAAAAAGACGGCAATAGTATGATCTCAGGTAATATGAGTTTTGTGTTCATAGAGTAAGCCAAAAGACGTATTGTAAATCATTTTGCTGGTGACATGTGATGCCACCAGCCCCTTTGCCAGGCTTCCGTGATAGATTGCTTGGTGAGATGGGCTGTCAAGCCTATGGAGCACTTTCACTTATTCAGTGACGAAAACTCGTCGCGCCATCTCGCAATGCAGTGTTAGGTATGGCAACCTTTCACTAAAATATCTTTGAGTCAATACCCCCAGAGATCATTGAACAATGTTCTCTGGGGGTATTGACATGCATACTAGTTTGTGATACAAACTAGTATGCATTAAGAAAGGAGAGATGACCCATGGACCCACAGCATGATCAGTTATCTAATCCAATGCGTGATGTGCCGCAGTGGATGCAGGCGTATGCAGCAAATCGCACGTGGCCGGTAATCGTCAATCTAGTGATTTTCGCCATGTTGTTTTTGCTCATTACCGGGTTTTCAACGTTGACCTGTTGGGTATGGCATACTGGGAACAATCCCCTCTTTGCCGTCAGTGCCTTGTTGCTATGTGTCTCGCTGGGCACCTTGATATGGCTCAACATACCAGCATGGGGTGGCCGCTGGCAGCAGGAGTTATCACAGGCGCTCATGCACTCCGAGGGAACCGTTCAACTACCAATGAAGCGCAGGAACAACTGGCTGAAAGTGGCCGCCGTAATCTTCGCCCTTTGCATTTTCACTGAAGTAGGTTTAGGGATTTGCGGTTTGATGCCCACTTGGTTAATGCAACCAGTCTCGGCTGTATATCTCGTGCCATTCCTATTGCTGCTCTCGCGGCTACAGAGCGGCTCTGGTTTCGCCTGGGGGTATATCTGGGCTGGGCTGTATGGAGTGCATGCGATACTGTTAACGCTACAGGCACCGATCTATTTCACCGGCAACTGGGAAATCATGAATATGTTGATACCAACCGTCGGATATGGCTTAACCGCGGCATTGGTCGGATTACTGTATAGCAAGGTGATGCTGGCTCGTATACAAGCGGTTGCACAAGCGATAGAGCATTCCGGGGAGGGTGTCTGAAATGAACCCAGTCGTGCATGAGCCAGCCCGATTGCTCATCATGAGCATTCTCTCGGGAGTAGAGATTGCAGACTTCTCCGCATTGCTGCAAACCACTATGTTGACGAAAGGCAACTTGTCGTCCCATTTATCCCGCTTGGAACGTGCGGGGTATATCGAAGTCATTAAAAGTTTCCGTGCGAAAATACCGCACACGGACTATCGATTATCACCCGAAGGACAAGATGCTTTGGGGAAATATTGGCAAGAACTCGATGAGATCAAGGCATATTATCATCCCGAAGGATAAGCAGCACCGGCAATCACGATTACCGGTGCTGTTGCGTATTAGCTAAGCCCATCCATTCTTCACGAATTGGTATCATTCTCAGTCGTGCCAGCGCATGATCCGGCAAGGAGTTCTCACTCGATTTTCAAATCACACCGCCTTGCCAGTATCATAAAACCATAGCCGAACACCCGGCTTGGGAGAAGGCTATCATATATAGCGGCTCTGCTTTGAACTCAGATGACAAGGGTATCGTACTTTTCAGTGGTGCCTTCCTTACCCACTGGACTGCCAGTTTATGCCCGATTGGGAGGAACTGTAACCGAGGTAAGCCGAATGAAGATTGGCGCTGGGAAAATTGACCCGTTTAACAAAATGACGTAATACTATCCAACATGAAAAGGGATGCGGGATGAGACGATGGTTTTGGGTCGTGGTCTGCTTGCTGTGCGCAGGCATGGCGCAGGCGTGGATTATCAGTGAATATTCTTTCGGGCGCATTGACCAGGAGGCAGAGCTGTTGGTGACCGGCACAGTGGTGAAGACAACTGCGCTGGGGGTGCCTCCGGCATCGGTTTTGCCATATAAAGACATCCTGCAACAAATGCGTGCGGAGGTGCGCGTGTTGCGGGTGGCGCCGAAGGCCGGCACTCTGGAAGTGCCGTCGGTCGGCGACACCATCACCGTGCTCTTCTATGGCTTCAAGCACGAGCAGGCCGGGGGCAACGGACCATGGTTACCGGACCTGCCAGTAGGTCGGACGGTGGTATTTCCCCTGCGAAAGACGGAGGGTAAAGCGAACGCGGATTGGGAACTGATCGCGGTCGAGGATTGCGGATTGATGATACGGGCGACCGCCGCGGCGCCGGTGGGGACCGCCGCGACAAACGTGGAATTTTTGGGCCGTGAACTGGCCAATGTCTTCGTACAGGGCAGCCCGGAAGATCTCTTGCGGACCGTGCGTTATGCGGCAGGATGGGACGAGCCGGTCGAACCTGTGATCACGGTCCTACAGGCAGCGAAGATCACTCAAGCGCATTGGGCAGAGATCGCCGTAACCACCTACTGCATCTGTAACGGCCCGCAGAAATCGCTTGCCAGCGTAGCGAAGGAAGACGTGAGGTTCAACAGTTTCTTGAAGGTTGTCAAACTGGCAATGTCGCACCTGCCGAGAGAGGGTCTCGACGACCTGCTCATTGAAGCCGCGCTGGCACAATCATCCTACAATGCCCAAGGGGTGACGAAGGTGTTAGAAAACAACTATCCGGAACACCCTACCATGCTGGCCACCCTCACCCGTATGCTGAATGCTGATACGCCCGGCGCAGTAGCGATTGCCGCCAACCTGATAAAATCGAAAGACCATCCGTTGATCGGCGCCGCATTGCAAGCTGCCCAGCACCGGTTGCGCACGCCACATCAGAACGCCGCTGACTTCAATTACGCTTGGGTCGGATTGATCAGGGACTATGGCAGCGCCCAGGACTTTGCCGCGCTCCTCTCAGCCATGCGGCAAGCGCAGAAGAGCGATTTTACCTGGTATACGATTCTCTTCACGAGCTTTACCAGTAAGGATAGCCCGCGCACCATCGCCGTCTGCCGCATCTACATTACCGACACGCGTGACTTCAATAGCACGCTGCGCATGTGCGACCTGGCTGCCCTCGATCTGCAGCGCATTACGAATCACGACTTCGGCATGGCGATCAATCTGACGCTTACCGAACGCGATGCCGCCTGTGAACTGGCCCGTGATTGGTTAGAGACGCACCCGCTCGCCGGCGAAGACGCAGGTGCATGATGCACCCGCTCGCCACCGTGGCCACTGGTTCCTGACGCGCTGGTATTCGAAGATTGCCACGCACCATCACCACCATCTCTCAATCCTCGGTCATGGTCAGTGTTCTCTCGTGGTTGTCGAGCATTAAAGGTTCGCGGGGAGTTCAGAAACGATACCCGTTGGTATGGTTTGGGTGAGCACTCCCGTAATCTGCTATTGAGCGCGCTTAAGCGTGCTTTTTCCCGTTTACCACGTCCTTTTCGAGGTACGCCCAATCGCCAGTGAGTTGTCTAACCCGGTGCTGTCCAGCTATACTACTTGCGCAACGATTGAACAGGAGCTGATATGCCAGGTCGCTATTTTATCGGCATCGATGGTGGGGGCAGCAAGACCCTGGTGGTGCTGATGGACGAGGACGGTTGCGTGCTGGCGCACGCGCGCGCCGGTGGATCGTCGATTATTGGGCCTCCTTCATCGCACGCGTGCGAAGTGCTTTCGTCGCTCAAGCAGCGCGTCTGTCACGATGCCGGCATTGCCGAGGAGGCGATCACCGGGATTGGGCTCGGGCTGAACGGCATCGATTTTGTCGATGAGTATCCCGAACAATTCACGGCGCTCCACGCGTGTCTCGGCATTGCCCCCGCTGATTTCGTGCTGGTGAACGACGGCATCGTCGCGCTGTGGGGCGCTTCGGCCGCCCGCACCGCGGTGATCGTGCATCATGGGTCCGGCGTGACGAATGCCTATCGCCGGAACTACGGGCACGAGCAGCTTTTCGATCACCTGAACGTCGGCCGGCTGTTCGACCTTCGCACGGAACTGCCGGCGCTGGTGGCGCGGATGATCGACGGGCGCGTGGCGCCGACGCCGTTGAAAACGGCCGCGTTAAGCCATTATGGCGTGCCGGAAGACGTGTATGCGGAGTTATTGTATCGCAACCGGATTCCCGGGGAGCGCATGCGTACCGGCGCAATGGTGGCTTTCGCCGCCTGGCTGGCCGCTGATCCCGCCGCGACCCAATTAGTCGCGCAAGCGGCGGAGGATTACGCTGTTACCGCCTGCGCGATGATCAGTCAAACCGGCGATGCGGCCTGCCAGGTGGCATTCGGCGGCGGGGTGATCAACCACGCGCCGGAAGCGTTTATGGCGTTGCTCAAAAAACACGTCCTTGCGGTGTATCCGGCAGCCGGTGTCATCCGTCCGCAATTATCCCCCGCGCATGGAGCCGCCGTGATGAGCGCCTTTCAACACGGCCTGGACCCGGAAGCGCTGTATGCCCGGCTGCTACCGGGAGAAGGAGCAAATACATGCAAATGACCACCATCGGCACGTTACCGGTGTCGGTGTTTCCTGACCCGGAAGCGCTGGGTGATGCGCTGGCGCAGACGATCCTGGAAGGGATTCGCGACGCCGCGCGGGATGGCCGGCGCTACTTGCTGGGTTGCCCGGGCGGGCGCAGCCCGCGTACCACCTATCAGGCCCTGGGCCGGCTGGCGGCGGCAACCGGCCAGCCGCTTTCCCACGTGGTGATTGTCATGATGGACGAGTATCTCTTCCACACCGCGGAGGGTTTCATTAATTGCCCGCCGGACGCGCACTATAGCTGCCACCGATTTGCGGAAGAGGAGATTCGGAAGGTCATCAACCGTGACGTCGCTCCCGCGCACGGCATCCCCCCGGAGCAGGTATGGTTTCCCCAGCCGGCCCATCCCGCGCGCTACGACGACGACATCCGTGCCGCGGGGGGGATCGATCTCTTCATCATCGCCAGCGGCGCCAGCGATGGGCATGTCGCCTTCAATCCTCCCGGCGCGCCGGCTGACTCGACATCACGCATCATCCCGCTGCCGGACAGCACCCGGTCGGATAATATGGTGACCTTTCCGGAGTTCACCGATCTCCGCGAAGTTCCGACCTTCGGGGTCTCGGTCGGCCTGGGAACGATTGCCCGCCTGTCGCGCCAGGCCGTGCTGATCGCCCACAGCGCGGATAAGCAATACGCGGTGCGCCGGCTGGCAAGCTGCGCTGATTTCGATCCACAATGGCCGGCCAGCATCATCTATCGCTGTTCAAATGCGCGCGTCATGCTCGATGAAACCGCGGCGCAAGGTTTGCGGTAATGGTCGGACCGCCGGCGCTTGTCCGCCATAGCTTTAGCGAAGGTGGCTCCCGCCGGCCAGTGGGTGACGCACCGGCAGGGATAGTTTCCGCTGCGGCAATTTTAACGGCAGGTGGCCGGCTTCAGCCGGCCAGTCCCAGACCCCGGATTGATCCGGGGTCTGACGGCGGACAGGGCTCCATCGAACCAGGCGTATTTTAACGGCATTGGACAGGACGCCAACGCTCCGACCAAATAGACTGTTTTATCGGGAAGGAAACTAATCATGGATAATGGCATCATGCTGTGCATCGTCGGCGCCGGCAGTTCCTACACGGCGGAACTCATCGATGGCTTGCTGGGGTTTACCTACGAGCAGCTACCGGTCACCGAGATCCGCTTGCATGACATTGCGCCGGAACGGCTGGAGGTGATCGCCAGTCTGGCCCAGCGCATGGTAGCCCGCACGGGCCGCTCCATCGTGATACGGCACGGCGGCAACCTGGCTGCTTTGCTGGACGGCGTCGATTTTGTCATCACGCAAATCCGCGTCGGCGGCATGCCGGCCCGCGCGCTCGATGAAAAGATCCCGCTACAGTACGGGATCATCGGGCAGGAAACCACCGGACCGGGAGGCATGTTCAAAGCCCTGCGCACCATTCCCCCCATGCTGGAGATCGCGCGCGCGGTGGAGCGGATCGCTCCACAGGCGTTCATTCTCAATTACACCAATCCCAGCGGGATCATCACCGAAGCCGTCTGCCGCCATACAAAGGCGCGCATGATCGGCTTGTGCGCCGGCATTCCGCAATTGCAGGCGCGCGTGCAAGAGCTTTTGCAGGAGCAATTCGGGACGGTACGGACTTACTGCGTGGGGCTCAATCACCTGGGATTCATTCACAAATTTGTCGCCGAGGGCCGGGATATCACTCCGGAAGCGCTCGAGGTGCTCTTCAACATCGCTTCCGGGGCGGAAGACCACGCCGGGATCGCGAAACCGGAGATCATTCGCTATCTGCGCGCCGTACCGCTCAGCTACCTGCACTATTATCTCGACCGAAGAGAGGCCGTCGAACAGGCGCGCGCCCGCACGCGCACGCGGGCGGAAGACATCATGGAAATCGAGCGCCTGATCTTTGCGGAAGAGTGCGACCCGGCAACCGTGAGCAAACCCGCGGCACTCGCGCGCCGGGGTGGCGGGGGGTACGCGGGCGTTACTTTTGAATTCCTGCGCGCCATCCATTTCAATACCGGCGAGGAACTCGTCTGCACGGTACCCAATCGGGGCGCGGTCGCGGGGATCGAAGCGGAAGCCGGGGTTGAAATCGTCTGCAACGTCGGCCGCTCCGGCCCGCAGCCGCTGCCCGTCGGGCCGATTCCCCTGGCATTTCGCGGGTTGGTACAGGCGGTGAAAGCGTACGAATCATTGACGGTGGAAGCGGCAGTGCAGCAAAACCGCACGCTGGCCATCCAAGCCCTCATCAACCATCCACTGGTCGGCGATCTGGCCGTGGCGGAATCCCTGGTCGATGCCTTGCTCGCGGCGCATGGACTGTGTTACACGTAGTCGGCGATTGATTCACCGGATGCACAGGATGGATTGAAGGATAAGCAGGATAATATATCCTATCTATCCTCAAATCCATCCTGCATATCCTGTGAATAACTATTGGGGCAGCACCAGGTCGCAGGCGTCAGCCGGCATCCAGTGCTGTTCCTGGCCTTCCCACTTCACGTTGCAGCCGATGGGATTGGTCAACGGCGTGCTGATCGGTTGGCCGGCAACTAACTCACGCAAGGCATTATCGAGATCGTTCACCGTCATCTTGCCGGTATCCATCGGACTATCCACGCCGCGTCCGGTATAGACCAACTTGCGCTGTTGATCGAAGACATAAAAATGCGGCGTGCGCAGCGCGCCATAGGCCAGGGCGATTTGCTGGCTTTCGTCACGTAAATACACCCACGGATACTGCTGTTCCTTCATCACCGCGATCATCTGCTTGAACGAATCCCCCGCGTGCACCAGGATGGAATTCGCGTTGATGCCGACAAACTGCACGCCCTGCCCGGCGTAGCGCTCCGCGGTCGCGCGCGTCACTTCATTCGAGCCGGTAACAAACGGGCAATGGTTGCAGGTGAAGAAGATCACCAGGTACTTCGCCGCGGCAAAATCCGCCAGCCGGTAGCACTTCCCATCCGTCGCGGGAAGAAAGAAATCCGGAGCCGTGGCTCCCAATGGTAACGTAAATGGCATGTTATACTCCTTCAGCCACATCCATGGCGATTTCCGCCCAGCGCCACAGGCGTTGCGGCTCGTATTTCACCGTGCTGATATCTTTGAGGATGAACTCCAGCGGGCACCCATAACGGGCGCACACGTTCGCCGTCGTCTGCAAATGTTCGCGCACATCCTTATCACTGAAGGTGAACCACGCCAGCAAGGCCGGGTTCGGCTTGCGGGAATAGACGTAATCGCCTTTGATCTCCGCGGCGCCGATCTCTTCGTCCACCCAGGGACTCATGGAGATTTTCCGCACGTTGGGGATTTTGCGCACCTGCGCCATCTTGCGGTCCAGCGGATCGCAGCAACCATAATATACCAGCCCGAAGCGCTCGAAGAGAGGCATGCACATGTCGATCTCGAATTCCTCGAACATCGCCGGCGACACGGTGGAAAACATCTGCGCGAGGCCGAACATCCAGATATCTTTCGTGCGCGGGCGTTCCGGGTCAAATCCCGGCGCGGGTAGTTCGTCGGTATACGCGCCGGTGCAATGTACCAGCGACTGATGATGGCAGAGCAATCCCTGCTCCTCCAACTGGTCGAGCATTCCGCTATAGCCTTTCACTAACCGCTGGGCCAACTCGCGCATATAGTCCGGGCGGTCGATCAAGGTATAGAGCGCATCTTCCACGCTCATCCAACAACTGATCGGATCCCAGACGGACAGGTACGGATCGACGCCTTGCGGGAAGACGCTCAATGTTCCGTCGAACAACTCGTGCGCGACTTCGAGTCGGCGGGTGGTTTCCGCCGCGTTATGCGTGATGACCGGCAGTTGAATCCGCTCCAGGTCCGCCTCGGTTTCAAACTGGTTGGTAAACGCGTGCCCAACGACGCCATTGGTGGCGTCCAGGACGGCGACTTCTTCCTTCACGGCGATACCGAAGCCGGAGTTATGCACCGCCTTCTGTATCCGGATGAAAGGCTCGACGACCATATCTACCGGGAAGTGCTTCCACTGGTACAGCGTCCGGCGCAGATGATCCTCATACCCGCGGCATTCGCCGTCCTCACAGGTGAGAGTCAACTCGTCATCGATGTTCATCTCATTCCAACAGACTTGATCGATCGTCACCATCGGGCGCACCGGTTTCAGCGCGTTGAGCCGCCGCCACATCTCACGCTTGTGCTCCTGCACGGGCAGGGCGGCGATTTCCGCCACACGGGTGGCCAGGCGGGCAATGATTTCCTTGTCGCGAATACTCGGCATAATGTTCACCTTCATGAGCAAGCTTCAGGCACGTTGACCTGCTGCGTCATGATACCATTTGCTCTTCGTGCTGCCAATCGGCGTCGGCGGTTACCTATTCACGCAAAGCTCAACGACCAACCTCGCGCCGAACTTTCTTCGCGCAAGTTTTTACCACCCAGTTCCACACTTGCTCGCGTCCCAGGCCGGTTTGGGCGGAGAAGGCGAGAGTGTTTTGGGGGTCTACGTGCAAGCTTTCCGCAATCTCCAGCAGCAGTTGGGGCACTTTGGTTTTTGCCACTTTATCCGCTTTGGTGCCCACCAGGAGGTAGGGGACATCGTGGTCGTGCAGCCATTCCATCATGATGTGATCGAGGGGTTGCGCGGGGTGGCGCAGATCGACGAGGTGCATGATGCCGTGCAGCGACTCCCGCGCGCTCACGTATTCCTCGATGAGCGCTCCCCACGCGGCGCGGCGCGCATGGTTGACGGCGGCATAGCCGAAGCCGGGCATATCTACCAGGAAGAACGGCTTGCCGGTGTTGATGTCCGGGGTGATGCGGTAGTAATTCAACGTCTGCGTGCGCCCGGGCGTATTGGAGGTGCGCGCCAGGCCGGACATGCCCAGCATACGATTGATCAGTGACGATTTGCCGACGTTCGACCGTCCGGCAAGGGCGATCTCCGGCATACTTCCCTGCGGCACTTGCTCGATCCGCGCCGCACTGATGACAAATTCCGCGGTGATAGGCATAACACTCTTTCCGGACGCTGATTATTTTCTACCGCGGAGGACGCAGCGAGCGATCATTACGCCCGCTTCCTCGGTGACGCCGCGGTAGAAAATCTCATCAACATAGCAACAGGATAAAAATCGCGGTGCCTACGATGGCGCCCGCGTGTTTCGTCATTATAGCAGGTTTCGCCCGGATGCTTCATTTTCATTCCGTGAATAATTAGTTAGCAATAGCTATGTCTGTGGGCATCTGCTGGTGAGAATCGTTCTAATTATGGTATATTGTAAGGAGTAAGCGGCAAATCGTCGGATGCAGGTAGCAACCGCGAGAGTGAACCGGCGCTGATACGTTGTTGTAATAGGAGAAAAACTATGTTAGATATACTGTGCCAGCGTTTGGGATATTGTGGGGCGTTGGCGCTCGTGCTGCTGGGCGGCTGGTTGTGGTTGGGCATGCCGGCGCAGGGGCAACAGCCGGGTGGGGGGATCGGCAGCATCGTGGTGCCGCCCAGTCCACCGCCGCCGGGCTATCGGCCCATCCCCCGCCTGCATGCCTTGCCCGGCGACGTGCTGATCGCCAATGTGCCGGCCTATAGCTGGTGCTACGGGTGTTCGCCGACCGCCGCCGGGATGCTGGCCGCCTACTACGCATTGCGCAATTTCCCTGCCGTCTATACCGGTCCGGCCGGCACGGTGCCGATGTACAATGAAACGGTGTGGGGCGCGACGAACTATGCCATCAATCGGTGCGGCGAGTGCCCCTTCATCGCCTCGCATTTCGGCATCGATGGCCGCGCGACGCGCGGGCATGCCGACGATTATTTCAGCGACAACGGCGGCGCCAATCCCTATCTCACCAATGCCTGGACGCCGCACGCCGATGACAGCTTGGCCGATTACATGGGTACTTCACGCTCCATCTTCGGCAATGCCACCAACGGCAGCACCATGTTTTTCTATTACCAGGACGGCACCCCGCTGTCCGACTATATTCCCCTGTCAACGAGCCTGCGCGACGGGTGTCACGGCATCCGCGCCTTTCTCAATGCGCGCGGCTACACCGTGACCGCCAACTACACCCAGTTGCTTTATAACGCCACTTCGGCGCCGAATGGCTGCACCTTCGCGCAATACTGCGCGGAAATCGACGCCGGCAACCCGATGATTCTCCAGCTCAACGGGCATACCATGCTCGGGATGGGCTATAACAAAACCGGTAATATCGTCTACGTCCATACCACCTGGACCAATATCCAGGACCAGATGACCTGGGGCGGCACCTTCCACAATATGCAGCAGTGGGGTGTCACCGTCATCCACCTGGCGCTGCCGGCGCCGGTCAGCGTCACCGCGACCAAGGGCACGCGCAACGCGGCCGTGTCGGTGAACTGGTCCAGTGTGCCGGTCGGTCCGAACGGGCACAGTTTTTATCGCGTTTATCGCGGCACTTCGCCGTCCGGCAGCGATCGGGCCGCCATCAGCGGCTGGCTAAGTGGCACCACCTATTCGGACTCGTCGACGGTGGTGGGGACGACATACACCTACTGGGTCACCGCGGCCGCAAGCAGCGCCGGCGCGCAGGAATCGCCATTCGGTTCGTCCGATACCGGCTGGAGCACGAACGTCACCCCGGCGAACGATCCGCCGACGCTGGCGGTCATTCCCAATCAAACGGTAAACGATAATTCCGGCGCGCATACGCTGACTTTGAGCGGCATTACCCCGGGCGACGCGGACGACGCCGGGCAGACGGTGACGATCTCCGCGCTGTCCAGCTATCCGGCTTTGCTGCCGAATCCGGTGCTCCACTATAGCAATCCGAGTACCACCGGCACGCTCACCTTCACGCCGGCCGCCAATTCCTACGGTACCGCGCTGGTGACCGTCACTGTCAAGGACAGCGGCGGCACGGCGAACGGCGGGGGGGATACACTGACCCGCACGTTTCTCGTCACCATCCTGCGCCATCAGCCGGATCTCACCATCTGCAACAACGGCGACGCGGCGTATATCGGAAGCGGAATTTATAATACGACCGGGGCGAGTGAGAGCAAAACACAGGCGGTGGTGAATGGCGTGGCGGCGATTTATCTCTTCCGCGTGCAGAATGCCGGCAAAACGACCGATAGCTTCACGCTCACCACGCCGGCGGCCGGCGCCGGGTGGAAGATCAAATGCGTGGATCACTTGAGCAATAGCGACATCACCGCGAGCCTGACCGCGACGGCCGGCTGGACGACCATACCGCTCGCGCCGGGGGTGGCGATTGGCTACACGCTCTACGTGACCCCGGACGGCACCGTTGCGAGCAGCGCCGTCAACACGGTGACGATCACCGTCGTCTCCGTCGGAGATAAGAACAAAAAGGATGCGATCAAAGCGATCACCAGCGTGCCGGTGAACTATCAACCTGATTTGACGATCAGGAATTCCACCGACGCATCCTATCTCGGTACCGGGATCTATAATCTGGATGGAACCAATCAGACCAAGGCGCAGGCCATCGCGGTGGGAACGATAGCCACCTACCTGTTCCACGTGCAGAATAACGGCAACACCGCCGACAGCATCACCCTGACCTGTCCGGCCATCGCCTCCGGCTGGACGGCAACTTACTATAATGCCTCCGGCACGAATATCACCACGCTCATCACTGGGACCAACGGGTGGACGATCAGCAAGCTGGCGCCGGGAGCTATTCAGCTCCTGTACACGCAAATTACGCCGGGGAATACGGTGGCCGCGGGCACGTTCGCCCCGGTGACATTGACCGCCGTCTCCGCCGGCAACCCGGTGAAAAAAGATGTGGTGAAAGCGATAACGACGCGGCAGTGAGCAAAGGTTGGGAAATACTTTTATCGAAGCTGATGGGCGTAGCCTGGCAGTAAACCGTCAGGCTATTTCTGCTCCGCTCATTGGTTAGTTAAGCATGCGATCATGGGAGCCCGGCAGTCCTCTGCTGGCAGACTCCGCGCACCATCTCCCTTGCCAGCTTGTTTCTCGGCGAAAAATCTCTGCGTCTCCGCGGCTCTGCGTTGAAAAAACAGAGGAAGTCAGGCTATTTCTGATCCGCTTATTGGTTCGTTACCCATGCGATCGTGGGAGCCCGGCAGTCCTCTGCCGGCTGACTCCGCGCAACAATCTCCGTAATCGTTCAGGCCATCCTGGCGCGCGAGCATCCTCGCGAGCACTCCGGTGGTTGAGTAGACTACGGATGGTCGTATCGAAACCACCGGAGTGCTCGCGGGGACGCTCGCGCGCCAGAGAGCCTGAACGCTTACTAGATCACATATGACAACACCGGCGCGGATTCTTTATCGCGCTGGCGCTCGACCAGATTGGCTAACGTGATGTCCTGGAAAACCTGGCGCATGGCTTGCGCGGCTTCGTCCCAGATATCGCGCAGCGCGCAAATCTCCGGTTGGCCGCAACAGCCGACTCCGGCGGGGCAATCCGTCAGGCAGAGCGATCCTTCCAGCACTTCGATGACTTCCGCCAGCGTGATTTCCGCCGGGGGGCGGGAGAGAATATAGCCGCCGTGCGCGCCGCGCGTGGCATTTACCAGCCCGGCTTTCTTCAGCAGCACCATCAATTGTTCCAGGTAGGTGGGGGGGAGATTCTTTTCCGCGGCGATTTCACGCACCATCACCGGCTTGGCGCCATAACGCTGTGCCAACGCCAGCATCGCCCACACCCCATACGTCGATCGTGTCGACAGCTTCATATACGGACTCCTTGGGCGGAAAAGATAAGCGGGTAGGGGAGTCATCGCTTTGCCAGCGAAACCTGATCCATAATCCAAAGTATGCCGCCCGGATAATTGTCATTATAGGCTGCGGGTTCGGCGCTGTCAAACCGGGGAGTGCGGCTATCGAGGCAATCGCACTCACCGGCTCACGAGTATCTGGCGTTCCTCGTCCCACCGCCAGGGGGAATCGGCGCCGAGGAGATGGACGCCGCCCAGCCAGCGGTCGATGCCGCCCTGCAGGACGATCCAGTCGGCCTCCCCGTGCAAAACCGTCATCCCTTCAGCGGTGAGTGTGTAGTTGGCTTTCGCGAGCGGCCACTCGCGTCGTGGAAGCTGACGGAGGGATTCCCGCTCCAAGCCCTGCTCGATCACCAACGGGTGCGGGCCGGACGCGAGCGATTCCAGCAACTTGAACAGATACGAATCGCCGAAAAAGGCCGGATGCTCGACTTCGGATGCCGCGCGCATGATCTCCCACAATGAATGGCGCCCAGCCGCGATAGCTTCGAGCGCTTCCTGTTCGAGCCGGCTCAGGCCATTTCGGCACGCGGGGAAACGTTCCAGATGGCGCAATAATGCCGGTCGCAGGTACGGCAACGCGAAGGTCGGAGCGCTTAACAGCCGCTCGATGGCCGTCGGATCCGCCGTGCGGTAGGCCTCCCAGGCCTGAACGGCCAGTTGCGTTTCAGCGGTGGTGACTTCATGGCGCACCCCCAGCAGCGACGCCAACTCGGTGGGAGACAATTCACCCAAACCATGAAAATTCGGATGCCCGGGAAATTCACCGATACAGATGAGGCTCAACTTGCATGCGCCCAGCTCTTCGCGCGCAAACCAATCCAGTTGCCGGATGAGAATCACCTGATCGAACAGGCAGGCATCGAACCAGAGCACGACTTCGTCGAAATCACGGTATGCGCGCAACCGCTTATCCAGGTCATGGATGAATTGCGCCGCATGTTCCACCGTATCAAATTCCGGGAGCAGATTCTCCGCGCGGAGCCGCACCCATTCCGTGGGGGATACGTTGGCAGGCGTCGGCCCTTCGATCAACGGATCGAACCAGGTAATGACTTTGCCTCCCACGCCGCTTTTTCGGAGGGAATCGGCAGAGCTATCGCCACAATGGACGTGGAGCAGGCGATCGTTGGGGTTGTGAGCTTCGATATGGGTTTTTAAGGCCGTCCAACTGGAGAACCCATACTCTATCGCCAACGCGAATTGGACTTCGGTTAGCGTGACATCCGCCGTGAGGATCTCCTCGACAGCGACATCCAGGAAGCGGTTGAGATGGCGCAGCACCAGACAGACATCCGGTTGCCCCTGCGCATGAGCACGTAGCAACGCCCGGGCCTGCTTCTTGAGGTGAACGAGATTCGGGTGCGGTGGAAGCGATTTGGTCATACTGACCTCCTTTCTCAATACGCCTGGCGTCTGCAAGGACAGGCAGAAAGAAGGTGAAATGGTTCGCCAATTCACGAGGTGGGCTTACAACCCTTTCCGCAGACTGGAGGCATCCATCACATACCTGCGTAAAATCTACGCGGAATGCAGGGGGTTGTCAAGCTTGATTCCTGTTTAGCGGTAAGGTGTGGGAAGGTAATAAGCTGCTAGTCTACGGCATTTACGATTGGGTGAGTGGCTGAACGCCAGGTTAAAAGGCACATTTCATCAGTAACAGCAGCAGCATGAGGAAAAGGATACCGCGCACAATCCCGTCCCAATCGAGCGCCAGCAATCCGTTGCAGGCCATCCCGCACCGCTTACTGGGTCACTCCTTTCTGGACGACCGCTTACGATTGTTGATCCTCCGCGAAATTGTTACAATACGGTACTCCGATGGCTCGATTCTATGTCCGATATCTTGTAGCTGGTATCCGTTCTCCTGACCCGAGGAGTTGCCGTGACTATGGAGGGTAAGGTAACCATTCACGATCCCTACGCGGCGTTTCGTGTGCCGCGCCTGTTGCGCTATCTGCTGGGGATGGTCTTCATCCAGATCGGGATGGGGGCGCAAGGGCTGGCGATCGGGTGGGAGATCTATCAACGCACCGGGCAACCGCTGGCGTTGGGGCTGGCGGGAGGCATCCAGGCGATTCCGATGATCTTGCTCAGCCTGCCGGCTGGTTATCTGGCAGATCGTTTCGAACGGCGGACGGTGATTGTGCTCTGCCTTCTCGGCGCCGGGTGCTGCTCGCTCGGGTTGGCCTGGGTCTCCTTTACCCACAGCCCGATCCAGTGGATGTATCTCTTGCTGCTGCTCGACGCCACCATGATGACACTGCAGCGACCGGCATCCTCGGCCATCCTGCCCACCCTCACCCCGCCGGAGTTATTCGAGAATACCATGAAATGGCGGAGCAGCCTGGATCAGATCTCCGCGGTGGCCGGGCCGGCGCTGGGGGCGTTTATCATCGTCTGGAGTATCCCATTCGCCTATGCGATCAACGCGGCATTCGCGTTGATCTTCATCGGCTTGCTCTCCTCCGTGCGTCTCCGACCCAGCCCCTCCGCGGCGGGAGCGCCTTCGCTGGCTACCCTTGCGGCCGGTGTGCATTTCGTGTGGGAACGCAAAGCGCTACTGGCGGCCATTTCGCTCGATCTGTTCGCGGTGCTGTTGGGCGGCGCCGTTTACCTGCTGCCGATCTATGCGCGCGATATACTGCGCGTGGGCGCGTATGGACTGGGATGGCTGCGCGCGGCGCCGGCGGTCGGGGCATTTTGCATGGCGATTTTGCTGGCTCATCTGCCGCCTATGCGGCGTGCCGGACGCACAATGCTGGCCGCGGTAGCCGGTTTCGGCCTGGCCACCATCTGTTTCGGGCTGTCGCGCAACTTCTGGCTGTCCTGGGCGATGCTGTTTCTTACCGGGGCGATGGATAATGTCAGCGTCGTCGTGCGTCATACGCTGGTGCAGTTGCTCACCCCAGATCATATGCGTGGACGTGTCTCGGCAGTCAACAGCATCTTTATCGGCTCCTCGAATGAGATCGGCGGGCTGGAATCCGGGCTGGTCGCGCAATATTTCACCCCCACCATTTCGGTGGTCGGCGGCGGCATCGGCACCCTGGTTGTCGTCATCCTCTGGGCGCTCGCGTTTCCCCGCCTTCGTCGTTTCGGCGCGTTAACAACGGAAGCGGAAGCCGCAACGGTCAGTGACGACCATCCTCCCGTGGTTGACCTCGAGCGCAGTCATCCCTGACCGCCAACATGGTTTTACGAGATGCAGGAATGGAAGCGTTGACGGGAAGCGCGTGGTCCGGCATCGCCACCCACCGGGGAAGAGAAAACCCCACCCAATACGTACCAGAGAATGACCTGAGCAATAATTTCAGTGACAAATGGTAGATAATCCGAAAAGGAGGTTGCATCCTGGTAAAGAAACAGTATAATAACTAATATTGGCGTTGGGGATAACAAGCTGGTTGCTCGTGTTACCTGGCTTCCCTTCTTAAGGTAGCAAAGTGAACCTACGCCGGGAGAATACACTATGAAGACCCTGCTTACCGCACTCATCGCGCCGCGCACGGCAGTTGCTTCGCGATCACGGGTGTTGACGCCTGTTTTGCTCGCGCTCCTGCTGCTTATTGGTGGAGGGGTGGCGTTAGCCGGTCAGGGTGACTGGTGGATGTTCCGAAATAATCCCCGCCACACCGGGCGCAGTAGTTTTTCCGGGCCGGCAACCAACACGCGGAAGTGGTGGTTCGATACCGGGCAAGGCATCTATTCCTCGCCGGCATTCGATGCCGACGGTACCGTATATTTCGGCACCAATGGCCCCATGTTCTATGCCCTCAAGAAGGATGGTACGCTGAAGTGGTCTGCCACCACGGCCAGCACGATCGATTCGTCTCCCGCGATAGGCGCGGATGGCACGATTTACGTTGGCGCACGCGATAATAATCTGTATGCGTTCAATCCCAACGGCACGAAGAAGTGGACGCTGTATGTCGGATCGATGATTGCCGAATCCTCGCCAGTGGTCGCTCCGGACGGTACGATCTACGTCGGCGCGTCGAATGGCTACCTGTATGCCGTCACCCCCAACGGGCAGCGGAAATGGGTCTTTATTACCGGACAATACATCCTCTCCTCGCCGGCACTCGGCATCGACGGCACGATTTACGTCGGTTCGGTGGATGGGAAGCTCTACGCGATCAATCCGGATGGCTCGAAACGCTGGGCCTATACCACTACGGGACCGGTGGAAACCTCACCCGCCATCGGCGCGGACGGCACCATCTACTTCGCCTCACATAACGGCAAAGCCTATGCTGTCGCACCGGATGGGTCGTTGAAGTGGACTTTTACCACCGGCGGTCGCATCGGCTCCTCCCCGGCGCTCGGGGCGGATGGCACGCTGTATCTGGGCTCGGACGATAGGAAGCTTTACGCCCTCACCCCCTATGGTTCGCAGAAGTGGGCATTTCTGACCGGCGGCGCGATCTGCTCCTCGCCGGCGGTCGGTGCGGATGGCGTGATCTACGTCGGCTCGGATGATAAAAATCTCTACGCGCTCACCCCCGATGGCAAGGTCAAATGGACCGTCGTCACCGGCAACGGCATTCGCACCTCGCCGGCGATCAGCCCGGACGGGGTATATATCGGATCGTATGACGGTAAACTCTACGCCATTGGCGCTGCCACCCCTCCCACCGTCATCGTCACGCCATCAGCCGCCTCTACCGGCACCATCGATCCCAGCAGTCCGCAAGTCGTGGCGGTTGGCTCCAGCCTGACCTTCACGGCCGCCGCAAATGCCGGTTTTACGGTGGATAGCTGGGCGCTCGACAACGCGCCCGCCCAGACCGGCGGCACGCAGTATACGCTGAAAAATCTCACCGCCAACCATGCCGTCAATGTCACCTTTAAACCGCTGCCGACATATACGATTACGCCGTCAGCGGGGGGAAACGGGATAATCACGCCGAATACGCCACAAATCGTCAAACGTGCGGCGAACCTGACGTTGACCGCCACGGCGAACGCCGGCTATACGGTGGATAGCTGGTATCTGGATAATGCCTTCGCGCAAACCGGCGGAGGGCAATATACGCTGAGTAACATCGTCACCAACCACGGCGTAAAAGTGACCTTCAAAGCGCTGCCGACCTATACCATCGTCCCGTCCGTGGGTCCGGGTGGGACAATGACGCCGGCGACGTCGCAAATTGTCGTTCGCGGGGCCAACCTGACCTTCACTGCCGCGGCAAACGCCGGTTACACGGTGGATAGCTGGTATCTCGATTATGCCTTCGTACAAAGCGGCGGTACCAAATACACCCTCAACAACATCACCGCCAACCATGCATTGAAAGTCACCTTCAAGGCGTTGCCCAGCTACTTCGTTTCTCCCTCGACCGGCCTGAACGGCACGATTAACCCGAACACTACCCAAGTCATCATTCAGGGTGCGAATCTCACCCTGACCGCCGCGGCAAACGCCGGTTACACGGTGGATAGCTGGTATCTGGATGCCACGTTGGCGCAGGCCGGTGGCACGCAATATACGCTCAATAATATCACCGCCAACCACGCCGTGAAAGTCACCTTCAAAATTCTGCGCATGGTAATCGTGACGCCGACGGCCGGACCCAATGGAACGATCAGTCCGGCGACCGCGCAAACGGTGATCGTCGGCGCCAGCCTCTCCTTCACCGCCGCGGCCAATGCCGGTTACACGGTGGAGAGCTGGACATGCAACAGCGCAGTCATGCAGACCGGCGGCAAGCAGTATACGCTGAGCAATATCACCACCGCATGCGCGGTGAAGGTGACCTTCAAACAAGTGATACTTTACACCGTGACACCCACCGCGGGGGTGAACGGCACGATCAGCCCGGCTACCGCGCAAACCGTCACTTCCGGCAGCAATCTCACCTTCACCGCGACGGCGAACGCCGGTTACACGACGGATAGCTGGTCGCTCGACGGCAGCGTGGTGCAGACCGGCGGCACGCAGTATGTGTTGAGCCACATCACCGCCAATCACGCGCTCACGGTCACCTTCAAACTCTATGCCAGCTACCAGCCGGACCTGGCGATCTGTAATGATGGGGAGACCGGCTATACCGGCTTCGGTATCCTCAACCTGACCGGCGCCAACCAGACGAAGAGCCAGACGGTCGCCGCCTATGCGACGGGCACCTACAATTTCCAGGTGAAAAACGCTGGCCACCTCGCCGATAGCGTCATCCTGACCTGTTCCTCGGTCGATGTGGGCTGGCACGTGCAATTCATCGACTGTGCGACCGGCAACGACGTCACCGCGGTCTTCGTCGGCCAGTCAGGATGCCGTACCGCGACACTGTCGGCAGGAAGCGTCGCCGGCTATATTCTGCACCTGATACCTTATGCCAACGCGAAACCCCTGACGCTGGCGCTGACCGCTTCCTCGGTGGGGGACACCACGAAGAAAGATGTCGTAAAAGTGGTGACGACCAAACAATAGCAGACAGTGCGGAAGACGGGAAATTGGCACGGATCGGCAAGGCGAGGCTCGAGCAGGTAATCGTGGGGTAGCCTGCGCCCCGGTGGCGCGCAGTCCGGTATCGCTGTCTGGTGTAGAAGAACAAAATCACGCCTCGTGGGTCATTTGTCGTACAGTAACCGTTCAGGCTCCCCTGGCGCGCGAGCGTCCCCGCGAGCACTCCGGTGGTTTCGATACGACCATCCGTAGTCTACTCAACCACCGGAGTGCTCGCGGGGACGCTCGCGCGCCAGGGGAGCCTGAACAGTTACGTCATACACAACCGCATTGCCCGAAGGGAAGCTCGGTGAGCTGACTTATTGCGTGCAATGGGTCGCTTGAAAATTCAGCCGGCTCCTTCTCTGCCATAAATCTTTCTGTTTGATGGGTGTCCGCACGCAAACGGGCTACTGTTTGCTGGCGTGCGCGGGTAGGATGGCAGCGGGGGGTGTGATATGCAGATTGCCTCATTCATTCTGGTGAGTGACCGGCTCTTGCGGCATTTTGAAGACCAGTTGGAATTGGCGATGAGCCAGTTGCCCACGCCTGGTACGGCATTTGCCAATGTCGTGCCGGTGCGCATGCGCGAACTGGGCACGGAGCACCCCATTAGCATTCCGGTCAGTTCGTTGTTTCCGCTCGATCAGGCGGCCGGACGCCAGCACCTGCATTTGTTCAGTGCCTTTGAAGATCCCGCGCGCCCTTCGAAGATCGGGAAGATGGCGGAGATGGCCAATGTGCCGATGTATTATGTGCCACCAGCGCGCGTGCGCGATTTCGTCGACGAACTGGAAGATTTGCGCCTGACAGCGCAAATTCACCCGGAAGACGTCGAAACGCTGTTAGGTCGACGTGTTTCGCGCGAGGAATTGCCCGCCGTCGCCCGTCTGCTGGATGAATTTCGCCATGATCTCTACCAGGTCTATCGCGACGCCTCTAATGCTGGCAAAGGGGTGGTCGTGCTGGTCGTCACCCAGCCGGAAGCCATGACCTCGGAAGAAGGTTTTCCGCGCGCGGCGTAAGCAGGCGGTGAAAATCGGATCGGTCTGGTCATTCGACACCCAATATCGTTTATTTTTCCTCCCGGGAACAATTCCCCCTCGTCAACCGTCTAATAGACAAATAACACTCCCGGGAGGTTTCCATGAAACGACTCTGCGTCCTGTTGTTGCTCTTCGCTGGTGTGTCGGCGGTGTGGGCGGCGGATTTGCCGATTACCGAAGTGGTGCTCTTTTCCAGCGGTGTCGGCTATATCCAGCGCACCGGCACGGTGACCGATGATGCCACCGTGCAACTGGCATTCAAACCGGAACAGATCAACGATCTGCTCAAGTCGATGGTGCTGCTCGATCTCGACGGCGGCAAGGTGGGGGAGATTACCTACGGGGCGAAGGACCCGATCGGGAAGACCCTGCAGGCTTTTGCCGTCAATCTCACCGACAATCCCTCCCTCGGACAAATGCTCAACCGGCTGCGCGGTGTCTCCGTGGAAGTCATCGCCGTCAATACCATCACCGGTAATATCCTGGGGGTGGAGACGAAGAAAGTCGAGGTGGGCAAAAACTGCGACGTGATCGATGTCGAGGTGCTCAATCTGCTCACCGATACCGGCATTCGCTCGGTGCGGCTGGACGCCATCTCTTCGCTGCGCATCCTCGATGACAAACTGAACCTGGAACTGCGGGAAGCGCTGAAGGTGCTGGCCTCCGGACTGGACAACCAGCGCAAGCCGGTGCTGCTCACCTTCACCGGCAAAGGCCAGCGGCGCGTGATCGTCGGCTATCTCACCGAGACGCCGATATGGAAAACCTCCTACCGCTTGGTGCTGGGGGAGAAGGAAAACCTGTTGCAAGGCTGGGCGGTGGTGGAAAACACCAGCGACGCCGATTGGACGAACATCCACCTGGCGCTGGTCTCCGGGCGTCCCATCAGCTTTATCGAAGATCTGTATACCCCGCTCTATCTCCAGCGTCCGGTCGTGACCCCGCATCTCTTTGCTTCGCTGAATCCGGTGGAATACGAAGGCAATTTGGAGCAGGATGCGGAGCGAAGTGAACACAAGTCGGTAGACAAGCGAGCTGCGGCGCGACCGATGGCGGCGGAAGGAATGGCGTTGCGTGGCTCGGTAGGCGGAGAAGCAAATTTTGGCAGAGCAGCCGGAGCGGGAGGCCGGGAGATGGCGGAAGCCGCGCAATCGTCCGTCGTCTCCGCCGCTACCGCGCAGAACCTTGGGCAGGCGTTCGAATACGCGATCAAAGAACCGGTCACACTGCCGCGGCAGAAATCGGCGTTGTTGCCGATCGTGAGCGGGACGATCGACGCGTGGAAAGTCTCCATCTACAACGCCAACGTGCATGCGAAATTTCCGCTCTACGGCTTGCGGGTGAAGAACACTACCGGCCTGCACCTGATGGGCGGTCCGATCACTATTTACAATGACAATATCTACGCCGGCGACGCCACCTTCGAAGATCTGCAGCCGGGTGAACAGCGCCTGGTGTCCTATGCGGTCGATCTGGGAGTGGACGGCAACCGCACCGAGAACTCCGGCCTGCAGGAAATCATGGCTATCAAACTGGTCAAAGGCAGTTTGTCCGTCACGCGCAAGTATCAGCGCACGGTCAACTACACTTTCGCCGTCAAAGATGGCAAAGATCGCAAGCTGATGGTCGAGCACCAGTTCCTGCCGGGATGGGAACTCGTGGAGCCGAAGACGCCCGATGAGCGCACCGCTACCCTCTACCGCTTCACCTTGCCGTTGAAAGCCACGGAGGGTGGCAAGCTGCGGGTCGTCGAGGAACGGACGGATTTACAGTTGACGCGGGTGATGGATCTCGACACGCCCACGCTGGTAATGTATCTGAAAACCGGCAAAATCAGCCCGGCGGTGAAGGATGCGCTGCAACGCGTGGTGGTGATGCAGAATCACCTGCAGGACCTGCGCACCCAGCGCACCCAGCAGGAGCAGGAGATACAGAATATCGGCAACGAGCAGAGCCGCATTCGCCAGAATATGGCGCAACTCGACCGCAACTCCGATCTCTACAAACGCTATGTCACCACCCTCGACGCGCAGGAAACACACCTCCAACAACTCCGCGCGAATATCACCGACCTGCAGCAAAAAGAAAACGCGCAGCGGAAAGAACTGGAAGATTACGTCGCCGGACTGGATTTGGAATAAAACCGAAGTGTGGGAGTATCGAAGTATGGGAGTGTGAGGGTATCGGAGTGCGGGGGAAGGCGCAACCTTCCAGTCCGGGAGTTTATGCGAGATCGCCTGTCAAGGGGGTTTTCTCATTATTTTGAATAATCTCCAGGTATTGTTTCACCAGGTAGGCTGACATGCCGGTCACCTGGCAAATGAAGTCCTGATCCGCGG
>Ga0118677_10004803_pt1 | contig 24233 bp, 17 predicted proteins | sample AliMusrvi5mmetaG_FD_86154 | JGI IMG/M metagenome (GOLD analysis project Ga0118677, IMG submission 86154)
CAATATAAGAATTAATTTATAATAATATCTTTTGGTTCCTTTTCCTTAACCTCCTCCTTTTTAGGTATCGTAATGGTCAATATTCCATCTGTAAAGAGGGCATTGATCTGCTCGGAATCCACAGTTTTAGGGATGGAAAAGCGCCTGATAAAGCTTTTTAATCCAAACTCCCTGGACAGATATCTCTCATTTTCATAAAGTTTATCATCTGAAGTCCCTTTAACAAGAAGCAGATTATCCTGATATTGAATTCCAATCTGATCCTTTGAAAATCCTGCAACAGATAGCTCAATTTTAAAATTTTCTTTGGTCTCGCTAATATTAGCTAATGGAATATCAAAACAATTCTCCTTTTCCAGATCACCTAAAAATTGATTAATTGCACTTTCAGGAAATGAAAGATAATTTAGTGGCTTTGAAAATCTCAGTAAATTCATGACTTTAAAATTTTAATTGTTTAACATTTTATTTTTTTTTCGCGATATATCCCAATCTTCTCAATTGATGTGCCAGTGCAAAAAACTGCTGCACAAATACCTTAATTAAGCCATTATGTCATTTATAGCTTGCACAATAAGCCATATTGACATGTTTTAATAATTATTATCTATAAATGGCTCTTCAAAAGGTGAATTGCGAAGTTCAATCGGGATTGGTACTTTTGCAGAAAAAATAGCCATGCGCATCGATATTCTCACTGTTGTACCCGAATTACTTGAAAGTCCGTTTAACTATTCAATTCTTAAACGGGCAAAAGATAAAGGACTGGCAGAGATTTTCATTCATAATATCAGGGATTGGTCAACAGACAAGCATAAGAAGGTCGATGATTATGCCTTTAGTAAAGGAGCAGGAATGGTGATGTCGATTGAACCAATTGACCTGGCCATAAGTGAGCTGAAGAGCCAGCGGGAATATGATGAGGTTATTTTTCTGACACCCGATGCCCGTCAGTTCGTACAGAACGACGCCAACCAGCTGTCTCTTAGAAAAAATCTGATTCTGTTATGCGGACACTATAAAGGTGTAGATCAGCGTGTACGCGATAACCTCGTCACCATGGAATTATCAATTGGAGATTATGTTCTGACCGGTGGAGAATTAGCCGCAGCGATTGTTGCCGATGCCATTGTCAGATTGATCCCGGGAGTTTTGTCGGATGAAACGTCAGCCCTGACCGACTCCTTCCAGGATGGCTTGTTAACCCCTCCGGTTTATACACGACCGGCCGAATATAAAGGTTGGCGGGTGCCGGATATTCTTCTCTCGGGCAATGATCAGCTGATCGATGACTGGAAACATGATCAGGCCTATGAAAGGACCAAACGAATCAGACCTGATTTACTGGGGAAAAAGTAACCGGCTTAATGGAATTCGTTTTAAGCTACCTTCTGCAAATCTGTTTGTAAGAACAATATTTGCAGTTCTCCTCAATGGTAGTCTGTTGAAATGGAATATCAGTATTGAATATTTCTTCAAGTAGCTGCCTGAAATGGTGTTCAAACTGATCAGAAACAGAAACAAATTCAACCGCCTTATTTCCAATTTCCTTTGACCGTATTGATGCATCAAAATCTTCCTCGAAAATACCGCGCAGTGAATAAATTCCTGGATATATACTGGCTAATTCAGGTTCATTTTTATACAGGATATACGAATAAATCATTGTTTGAAAAGCTGCCTTGTTCCTGGTTTTATTTTCGCGGTCGAAAAGTGATATTAATAAAGGAAAGCCCAATTCAGTTTTACCTGTCTTATAATCAAGTATATAAATAGAATTATCAATACGCTCAATGCGATCAATTGTTCCACCAATAAATACTTTCTGTTGCAACTCATTGATATTCAAAGTTGAAGTTACCTTTTTTTCAAGTCCGACTATTTCAAAGGGAGCCCTTTTTTGATCGACAATCAGTACTTGATTTACATATTTTATTACAATCTCAAAAATCAGCCAGTTACGTCCTTTTAAAGATACCTGTTCTGAAGATTTAATCCCTTTAAAATAGACTTTTAAAAACGAGGCATTTATGGTTTCATGAAGGTATTCCTGATCTTCCAGAATATTTTCAATATCATCATATTTAACAATTTTACCCATGAAGGGCTGATAAATCCTTTCCATGGTATCATGAAAAAGAAGCCCGAATATCTTTGCATCAACCTCTTCTGAAATCTCATCAGGTTCGTCTAAACCTGCCGAATACCTGAAATAGAATTGCAATGGACAGGTCAGGTATTTGTCAATGGCACTAGGTGATAAGGGCCGCTCACCCTTCAGATATTGATTTAATTTAGCCATTACCCTGGAGCTTTTTTCAATCCGAATGGGATGCACCGGTACTAGTTCCACATTAAATATGACATTCGTTTCAGCTATTTCAAAAGGTGACTCCAGCAGCAACTGATAAAGATAACGACTTTTTTCACCTGTGAACATACCATTAGTACCCGAATCATAAACGAATGTTACATTCTCTGCACGTTGAATCAGCCGATAGAAATAATAGGCATACATGGCATTTTGCTCCTCACTGGTTGGCAAACCAAAAACCCTCCTCAGATTATATGGAATAAACGATCCGGAGGAAGAAATCTTTGGCATGATACCATCATTCATCGATAAGATAATGAGGTTTTTAAAATCGAGCGTACGGGTTTCAAGAATTCCCATAATCTGCAAACCCTCCAGCGGTTCCCCTTCAAATGGTATAGTAAGTCCGCTGAGATATTGCAACAAAAACCGGAAAAACGCATCTCTCGACACGAAATTATCCGTTTCAAAAACCCTGGCTCCATCATATACCAGTATATCTTTAAGTTTATTTATAGCAAGATAAGATTGAAAAAGATATTCACAATATATAGAAGAATTAACATCAAATGAAAGCTCTTTTTGAGAGTTCTCCTCCGGCTCATTCTGATTACCGTTTTTCTGTTGCCAATGATTAAAAATGACTTTGATGATTCCAAGAAAATAGTCTGAAAGCCCGGGAATATTCTGTGGACCACAAAATAGTAGTTTAAAAAACAAATTATTATCCAACTCTTTCTCCGACAAGTAGATAATATTGTTTTTTAAAATCGTGTTTATGAGTTCCTTACCTGCTAAGGGTTCAAAATCAATCACCAGCTGATGATTTAAAACACGAATCACATCTTTATTATAAAACGTCACCTCCTGACCATCGTGACGGTTATTTTTCTGCAATGCAATAAGTTGAGTGATCAGGCTAAAAACAGGTGTCATTTTTAACGGATACCCCATGGTCACATTCACTTTATTGTTGTCATCCGGCAATGCATTAATCATTGGCAAAAGCAATTCTTCATCGCAAAGCACCACTGCGGTCTCATCAAAATTTAATTTCCTGGAATTCTGATTAATTAATTCATTTGCTGCAACTTGAACCTGGCCTACCTGTGAAGCAATATCTACTATTTTGACTAATTTGGAAGAAGTAGTCAGGGAATTAAATTCGGTACAATAATTTGAATTCGGAAACCTGATCATATTTTTACGTAAAAAATAACCTGCTTCCTGAGTCTGATCTGCATAATAATACTCGTCGTAATCCCAATAGAATTGAGCTTTTCCAACGTTTTGAAGAAATTCAAACAGCTCTTCTTCACAACTGTTTAACGCATTAAAACCGATAAAAACGTACTGTTTATCGGATATTAATAATGAGGGATTCCTGATAAGATTTGTTACAACTTCGCGGTACAACATCCCTTCATAGGCCAGGCTTTCACTGATCAAAGATGCTTTAAATTGATTATACACCCCATTAAGATCCTCCCAAAGTCTTACAAATTCCTGTTGATAAGGTGTTTTCTCTTTATTGGAAAGCGTCTTCCAGAAATTCCCAAGTTGCTCCTTTTCATCTTCATGCAATTCACTGAAAAGGGCATCAATCTCTTTTAGATCAGTAACATTTGTAAACAGGTCGTGTGCATTGACCAGATACTTATCTACCTGGTCAAAATCACTGATCAACATCTCACCCCAAAAATAAAAATCATCAAAAAGTTCACCGGATCCGGTTGATTCGCGATACACTTTATAGAGTCTGAAAATAAGACTTAACCGATCCGGAACGTGCAAGGGTGAGAGCTTCGAAAACAGTTCGTTTATAGTAATTATTGCCGGTGAAATCAGGGGGGTTGTAATGTGGGTGTTCAGGTAATTGGTGAAAAAGACTCCTCCTCTCCGGTTTGGAAAAACCAGGGTAATTTGACTTAGATTGTCGTGATGTATTTTTAATAAATGAGAGGCTACCTGATTTAAAAATCCGTTCATAAACACTTCAGTTTAACAATAAAGTATTATAAATAGGTAAATATTAATTTACTTCGTCAAAAATTTCCTTAATTGCCAAATATTTGATAAATAAGGATAAATAAAATTTAAAGTTGGTTCTTTTTTTTGAATAAATATTGATAAAAAGAGGGTTTAAGAATAGTTTTATTGAACTTCTTCTGCCGTTTATTTGTAATTATTACGGAATTAAAATTTAAAAATGGATAGATTCTCTCAGGTAGGAAATCATGAAATTGGAGCGATTGAAGAGTTGTATAAAAGCTATCTTCAAAACCCTCTCGATATTGATGAAAGTTGGCGTAATTTCTTCGAAGGGTTCGAGCTGGCCCGAAAATCCTATGAATCCAAATCATTGGAGTTAGTTGACAAAAGTCAACTGGAAAAGGAGTTTTGTATACTAAATTTGATAAATGGATATCGTCAACGTGGTCATCTTTTCACGCGGACTAATCCTGTTAGACGGCGCCGGCAATACTCCCCTACTCTTGATTATCATAACTTTGGTTTGCAAGAAGGCGATCTGAATGTGGTTTTCGAAGCAGGCAAAGAAATTGGAATTGGACCATCCTCCCTGAATGATATAATTGCTCATTTGGAACTAACCTATTGTGAATCTATAGGTGTGGAATATCTTTATATACGGCAGCCGGAGTTGATTGACTGGTTAAAACTTAAAATGGAGAGTACCCGTAATTCGGAGAAGCTTTCAGCGGATGCTCAAAAGGAGATTTTTAACTACCTTAAGGAAGCTGCAGGTTTTGAAAATTTTATCCACAAAAAATTTGTGGGTGCCAAACGATTCTCACTTGAAGGAACTGAAGGGCTGATTCCGGCATTAAATGCGATTATTGAACACGGTCAAAGTCTTGGTTTACAGGAATACGTGATTGGAATTTCCCATCGTGGGAGATTGAATGTCCTGGCCAATATCCTGAAAAAACCGTATGAAAATATATTCAAGGAATTCTATGCTACTGAATATGAGGACGGTATTGTTCTTGGTGATGTTAAATACCATTTAGGATTTGATAAAGAGATTATTACCAGGAATGGTTCCAAGGTAAAATTGAGTCTTCTACCAAATCCCTCCCATCTAGAAACCGTCGCCCCACTTGCCGAGGGGATGGTCAGGGCAAAAATCGATTTCACTCATAAGGGTGATTTTAATAAAATTGCCCCAATAATAATTCATGGCGATGCGGCAATTGCAGGACAGGGCGTTGTTTATGAAGTTGTTCAAATGGCTCAGTTACCTGGCTATAAAACCGGTGGAACTATCCATATTGTTGTCAACAACCAAATCGGATTTACGACCGACTACCTCGATGCCCGGTCAAGTACATATTGTACCGACGTTGCTAAAATTACCCGATCGCCAGTTTTCCATGTAAACGGAGACGATGCTGAGGCAATCATATTTACGGTAAAAATGGCACTTGAATTCAGACAACATTTTCACAGTGATGTTTTTATTGATATTTTATCCTATCGTAAATATGGCCATAACGAAGGTGACGAGCCAAGATTTACACAACCATTTCTATATAAGGCGATTGCTCAACATCCTAACCCTCGTGATGTTTATGCCAATAAGCTCATTGAGTCAGGTGTTATGACACAAGAAGAGGTTTTGGATGAAATTGAGGCGTTTAACCAGCACCTTGAAGAGAAATATGAGGTGAGTAAGGGTATTGAAAAAGTAAAAATCAAGAGTTTTTTAGTTGAAGAGTACAAATCGTATCGTTTCCCGGAACCAGCTGAGACCATTACTACCCCAACAGAGGTTTCTGAGATAAAATTAAAAGAACTTGCTATTAAAATAAATACATTACCTGACGAGCAAAAATTCTTTGGAAAGATCATTAAATTATTGGCAGACCGCCGGCAGCTGATCGCCGAGAATAAGGTTGACTGGGCTTTGGCCGAACAACTCGCTTTTGCCACTCTCCTGTCCGATGGTACTCCTGTCCGACTGAGTGGACAGGATAGTGAGCGTGGAACATTCTCCCATCGCCATGCAGCAATTGTTATGGAAGAAGGAAATGAAAAATATTTCCCTTTAAAAAATATCTCACCTGAACAGGCAAAATTCAGTGTCTTTAATTCCCCTTTGAACGAATATGGGGTAATGGGTTTTGAATATGGCTATTCCTTATTCTTTCCCAAAGGATTAACAATTTGGGAAGCCCAATTTGGAGATTTCAGTAATGTCGCTCAGGTAATCATTGATCAGTACATTAGTTCTGCAGGAGAAAAGTGGGGATTAATGAACGGTCTTGTTTTATTCCTTCCCCATGGTTATGAAGGACAAGGATCTGAGCATTCGAGTGGAAGAGTTGAACGGATGTTATCCTTGTGTACAAATTATAATATGCAGGTAATGATGCCCACTACTCCGGCAAATATGTTTCATCTTCTGCGGCGGCAGGTTCTGGGAGATATAAGGATTCCAATGGTTGTGTTTACTCCCAAAAGTCTTCTGAGACATCCTCTGGTCATCTCCCCCATTGAACATCTTACATCACATGAATTTATGGAGATCATTGTTGATGATAAAGTTGCACCGGGAAAAGCAGATGTGCTGATTTTCACTTCAGGGAAAATCTATTACGAATTATTGGAGCGACGCGAAAAACTGGAACTTAAAAATTTTGCAATCATACGAATCGAGCAACTCTTCCCTTTCCCCGCTGAAGAGATTAGGCTGATTAAGTTTAGAAATCCAAATGCCAGGCGAGTGATGTGGGTTCAGGACGAACCTGCCAATATGGGTGTCTGGCCTTACATCTCCCGGAAATTTCCCGAACTTGAACTTGAGTTGGTTAGCCGTCCCGAAAGCGCCAGCCCTGCAACCGGACTTTTGGAGAAACATAAAAAAAGCCTTGAACGGATTCTGAATACGGTTTTTAATTAACTTTAGAAAATAAATTTTTTGTTATGATTCTTGAAATTAAAATACCTTCTCCCGGGGAATCAATTACCGAAGTTGAAATCGGGAAATGGCTTGCCCAAGATGGTGAATTCGTAAATAAAGATCAGGAAATTGCTGAAATTGAATCTGATAAGGCAACTCTATCATTGAATGCCACTGCAAATGGAATATTAAAAATCTTGCTTAAAGAAGGAGAAAGGGTAGCTGTAGGAACAGTTGCTTGCCAGTTGGATACCGACGAAAGTATACAGCACCCTGAGAACTCTTCTATACTGTTAAATAAAGAACCGGCTTCAGAACAGAAAGTCAAAGCAGAAACCAAGACTCAAAATCCTTCCTCTCCGATTCCAGAGCTGGAAAGCAGAAGTTCAAAAACCGAACTTAATCAGGTTAAGATAACTCCGGCTGCAAAAGCAGTAATGGAGGAGGCCGGATTAAATATGGAAGATGTTATAAATGGCCTTCATCGCATTACCCGAAAAGATGTTGAGTCTGTTCTTGCAACACCATTTAATCTGCCTCAGGAACCCCCTGTTGAAAAAAGTCGTAATGTAGATCGAACAGCAATGTCTGCGCTTCGGCGCAAATTGAGTCAAAGGTTAGTGGCTGTTAAAAACGAAACAGCCATGCTTACTACCTTCAACGAGATAGATATGAGTCAGCTGATGGAACTTCGAAAAAATTACCAGCAACCCTTTGTCGAAAAATATGGTATTAAACTTGGGTTTATGTCTTTCTTTGCCAAAGCGGTAAGCGTTGCATTATCAAGTCATCCTGCAGTTAATTCATTGATCGAAGGTGAGGACATTGTTACTCCTAAATACCATGACATTGGAATTGCGGTTCAGACACCCAAGGGACTTATGGTTCCTATTATTCGAAATGCCGAAACCAAAACCATTGAGTCAATTGAACGAGAAATCAAAGAGCTTGCCGGAAAGGCAAGAGGTAAAAAACTTTCTATTACGGAGATGAATGGTGGCACGTTTACAATTACTAATGGAGGTGTCTTTGGCTCATTGATGTCCACCCCAATTTTGAATCCTCCGCAAAGTGCAATACTTGGTATGCATTCTATAAAAGACAGACCAGTTGCAATAAATGGGAAGGTGGAAATCAGGCCAATGATGTATGTGGCTCTCTCCTATGATCACCGGATCATCGATGGCAAAGATTCTGTAGGATTTTTAGTGAAAGTTAAGGAATTGATAGAGGATCCTGCAAAACTCCTGTTTAACGGCAAGAGTCAGGAAGAAATATTGCTTGGATTATAATTTTTCTTCTGAGATACCTGATTTATCCAAAAACCAGATCACATTCAAAAATCTAAAGGATTATTGACACAGTTCAATGATCCTTTTTTTGTGGGCAAATAATGAATACAAAACTCTGACAGAATCTCAAAATTCAGTTTTAATTAAACTTGAAAAATCAGGATGGTGTATTGCCAACCTCATCAAACACAAAAGGCACCCCTTTTGAGGATGCCCTATGTTAACCTAACCAAAATCTATGAAAAAAAGTGCTTTACTCTTACTTTACAAATATGCAATAGAATTTAGTTAAGACGATTCAACAGATATTAAAGAATGTTAAATCACAATATCTAAAAAACCAAATAAAAGTTATTATAGTTATTTGACAATCCGCATCTTATAAAAGGAACGATAAACAAAGAATAGTGCGATTAAAAAGAATACACCTCCAACATATGGTGCAACACTATAAAAACTGTCAGAAATAGCAATTTCCATTGCCAGCAAACCAAAAAGAGTTGTAAACTTGATAATCGGATTTAATGCAACCGATGAGGTATCCTTGAAAGGATCACCAACAGTATCGCCAACAATAGAAGCTTCATGCAGAGCAGTTCCCTTTTCACGAAGATCAACTTCAACAACTTTTTTGGCATTATCCCAGGCACCACCTGCATTAGCCATGAAAAGCGCCTGGAAGAGTCCGAACACAGCTATTGAAATCAAATAGCTGACAAAGAAAGAAGTAGCGGCATACATATGAGTTGGGATTGCATCACTATTGTCTCGATATCCGGCAAAAAAAGCAAATGCCAAAGCGAAGGAGAAAATGGCAATAAAGATATTGAACATTCCTGTCTGAGCATATTGAGTACAAATCTTAACAACCTCTTTTGAAGTTTCTATGGAGGCACTACTATCGGCACCTTCATCCAGATGAATATTTTTCTTAATATATTCAACCGCACGATAGGCTCCTGTTGTAACTGCCTGAATAGATGCTCCTGTAAACCAATATATTACTGAGCCACCAGCAAGAAATCCTAAAATTGTGTATGGATTTAGGATGTTAAGGATAGTCTCGGGCTCAATATTAAATTTATGTTTGATTAGTAGGATAAGAGAGAAGATCATGGTAGTTGCACCTACTACGGCGGTGCCTATTAATACAGGTTTGGCCGTAGCTTTAAAGGTATTACCTGCCCCATCATTAGCTTCCAGGTAATGTTTGGCATTTTCGAAATCGGGTTTAAACCCAAATTCTTTTTCGATCTCAACCGCCGCATTGGGATTTTCTTCAATCAGCGAAAGTTCGTAGATACTTTGTGCATTATCAGTAACAGGGCCATAACTGTCAACAGCTATTGTAACAGGACCCATTCCTAAAAACCCGAAAGCCACAAGACCAAAGGCAAATATTGACGGATAGATCATCAGCGCATTTAGACCGTGTGTTGATGCGAAGTAGGCAATAAACATCAGTACAAGGAAAACCATACCTTGCCAGAAAGCGCTAAAATTACCTGCAACAAGACCGGAAAGAATGTTGAGTGAGGCACCACCTTCGCGTGAGGCAGTTACGATTTCGTTTACATGACCCGATTTCGGACTGGTAAAGATTTTTGTAAATTCAGGAATTAATGCTGCACCAAGTGTTCCACAACTGATTATTATAGATAAGGTAAGCCAAAGGTTGTTTGCCAAGCCACCCAACATGAAATAGCTAACTGCAAAAGTTACCAGAATTGAAAGGATTGAAGTGATCCAAACCAGCGTGGTGAGAGGCTTTTCAAAGTCAAGATCCAATACATTATGATATTTTGCATTTGTATAGACTTTATTCACATAAAATGCTGCAATAGAAGTAACTACCATTAGAATTCTCATAAGGAAAATCCATGTAAGAAGCGTCGTCTGATAGCTAAGCAATTCTGATTTGGTAGTACCATCGGAATTAAAGCCCACAGCCAACACAATAAAACTGATTAAAGCAACACCGGTAACACCGTAGGTTTCAAAACCGTCTGCGGTTGGACCAACGCTATCTCCAGCATTATCTCCGGTACAATCGGCAATTACACCTGGATTACGTGGATCATCTTCCTTAATTTTAAATACCACTTTCATCAGGTCACTGCCAATATCAGCAATCTTGGTAAAAATACCTCCAGCGATACGAAGTGCCGAAGCACCTAAAGACTCACCGATTGCAAAGCCAATAAAGCTGGCACCCGCAAATTCACGGGGTATGAAAAGCAGAATAATTAACATCATGATCAATTCTACACTTACCAGTAAAACACCGATGCTCATACCTGCATCCAATGGAATATTGAGTAACTTAAGCGGTTTGCGTTCAAGTGATGCAAATGCCATACGGCTGTTGGCCAGTGTATTCATGCGGATGCCGAACCATGCCACACCATAAGAACCGAGTATCCCGATCACAGACCACATAAGGATCAGCATAACTCCACCGAAACTCATATGCTGCAGAAATCCAAAATAGAAAGCAATACAAGCAGCGATAAAAGCGAAAAGAATCAGTAAAAATTTTCCCTGCTGAATAAGGTAAGTTTTGCAGGTTTCAAAAATGATATGGGCCACGTCCAGCATGCTCTTGTGAGCTCCAAGCTTCTTAACCCTGAGAAATTGATAAAGGCCAAAGAGCAATCCAAGGATGCAAATCAGAAACCCAAACAGCAGCATATGGTACTGCCCGGTTTCAAGTGCCGGAATGTTGAGATCGGCTTCACTACCAAAAGCTAAAGCCGGTAAAACTAAAATCGTGAAAAAGGATAGTAATCGTTTCATACGTTTAAAATTAGAAAATAAATCAGCATTAAAATCAATAAATATAAAGAATGAAATATTATAAATATTTGCGGCTGGTATCCGATGAGGCAAGATCGGAAAGGTAAATCATAATCAATCAGTGAATTAATTTATCAGGATTAGTAATTAATTTGGTATGTTAAATGAAAAATACACTATGGCGAATTCACATTCCTTTGGTTATCGGTTTGCCTATCAAGCCCGTATTTCATAGTGTTTGGTTTTATGTAAAATCGAAATTTAAGAGTGCTAATTTAATCCGAATTTTGATAAAAAATAAAGATAATTCGAATATAATTGCAATTTGTAATGCTTTAAAATAAATTTCCAGGGTGAGCTATTCCCATGTTTAAAATTGTAATAATTGTTTGAAAATCTCACTCTGAAACCATTCCAAAGTCGTATCTTGGTATCTTTCAAATTGAATGAAATATTTTTAATAAATTTAGCGTAGATCATATATGTTTGAAGTGAAAATGGTGGTTACTGATCTGGACGGCACCTTATTACAATCTGATCAGTCAATAAGTCCGGCAGATCGGGAGACACTCGAGAGATTGGGAAATTTAGGAATGTGCAGGGTTGCTGCAACTGGTCGTAATCTTTATAAGGTCAGGCTGGTCTTGAACGAAAAGTCACCCTTTGATTATGTAATTTTTTCTTCCGGCGCCGGTATTATGGACTGGAAAACACAAAAACTGATCAGGACGATGGCTATTCCAGACCAGATAACCAAAGAACTCACGAAATATTTGATTAGTGAAAAACATAATTTTAAGATTTCCAGAGAATTACCTGACAACCACAATTTCGGATGGTGGGAAAGCTACGATTGTCCGGAACTAAAAAGATATGTCGAACACCATAAAAAGTTTGGTGATGCGATTCAAATTGATCCGGTTCGCCTATTTACTTCCTCCCAATTTCTAATGTTTTTCCCAATCGAAAGCAACCAATTTGAGCTAGTCAAGGAAAAGGTTCAAACGGAATTTCCTGAATTAAGCATAATTAAAACAACCTCCCCGCTCGATCACAATTACATCTGGATGGAAATATTCCCCAATAGCGTATCTAAGGCTCATGGAATAGAAGAGATCTGCCGGATAACCGGAATCGCCCAGGAGAATACACTTGGAATCGGAAATGATTTCAATGACCTTGAAATGCTTGAATTTACCCAGCACTCCTATGTTGTTGATAATGCGCCAGATGAATTAAAACTAAAATACCTTAACAGCCTTGCGCATTATGATAACGGGTTCACTTTTGCGGTCAATAAACATCTGTCTCATCATCCAGGATCGTAACTTTCAATAAAACTTATACGTATTACTGTCATTATCCAATCTATTCTTATAAAATAACTTTAAATTAATAAAATCTTTATAATGAGAAAATTAGCCTTAATCTCCCTATTACTTTGGGTCACTATCCACCTTTTTGCCCAGCCCTTCAAGCTTTCAGACCCAATTCCCTTTGACCCGGCTGCGAGTAAAGGGGTTCTTAAAAATGGATTGACTTACTATGTTAAGGCAAATTCAACCCCTAAAAACCGGGCTGAAATGATGCTCGTTGTTTCAGCCGGCTCCGTGCTTGAAGATCCAGATCAACTTGGACTTGCCCACTTTTGCGAACACATGAGCTTCAACGGGACAAAAAACTTTCCCAAAAATGACCTGATTAAATATTTTGAGTCAATTGGTATGGAATTTGGACCTGAGATCAATGCCTATACCAGCTTTGATGAAACCGTTTATATGGTTAAGGTACCACTTGACAAGGAGGAATATATTCAAAAAGGACTACAGGTACTTTACGATTGGGCTTCACAGGTGACCGATTCAGATGAAGAGATCAATAAAGAACGGGGAGTCGTGCATGAGGAATGGCGCGCAGGCCAAGGGGCACAAAAGCGAATGATGAATCAGTGGCTACCTGTATTTCTTAAGAACTCAAAATATGCCGATCGATTACCAATTGGTCAAATGGAGGTTATTGATAATTGTAAACCAGAAGTTTTAAGACGTTTTCGGAATGACTGGTACCGTCCCGATTTACAGGCAGTAGTTGTAGTTGGTGATTTTGATCAAAATAAAATGGTGAGCATGATTCAGGAAAAATTCTCCGCAATACCTGTCAAAGTAAATCCGCGAAAAAAGGAGGAATTTCAGGTTCCGGGAAATCCCGAAACACTTGTCAAAATTGTAACCGATAAGGAAGCCACCTATTCTTCGGCTACAGTTTACATCAAACATCCCATGGTCATTGACCAAACTGTAAACGGATATCGGACCTCGATATTAAACACCCTTTATAATCAAATGATAAACCTTCGGCTTTCTGAATTAACACAAAAAGAAAATCCACCGTTTGTGATGGGTCAGTCCCATTATGGTAGTTTGGTGGGCCCTTCAGATGTCTATACCTCTATGGCAATAGCTCACCCCGGAAAAATTCCTGATGGGCTTAAAGCTGTATTACTTGAAAATGAGCGGGTTGAAAAATTTGGGTTTACTCAAAGTGAACTTGACCGAAATAAAAATGCAATGCTAAAATCCATGGAATCAGCATATAATGAGCGAGATAAAAGAGAATCAATGAGTATAGCCGAGGAATATACCCGCAATTTTCTCATGCGCAAGGAATATGTTCCGGGAATCGAAATGGAATTTGAGTATTACAAAGCATTTATGCCTACCATTACACTTGCAGAGATTAACGCTCTGGCACAAAAATGGATTACTAATGAAAACCGGGTGGTTATTGTGACCGCTCCTGAAGTGGCGGCATCTCCGGCACCTTCAGAGACCGATATCAGGAAGGTTTTGGCGGAAGTCCAGGGGCAAAACATTTCAAAATATGCCGATGAAACTTCCAGCGAACCTTTGATGAAAACAGTTCCCAAAGCCGGTAAAGTATCCGTTGAAAAGAAAATTCCGGAAGTTGACGCAACGGAATGGACCCTCTCAAATGGAACAAAGGTTGTCTTTAAACAGACCGATTTCAAGGATGACGAGATACTGTTTACCGGATATTCATTGGGCGGATGGTCACTTTATCCGCAGACCGACAATGTGTCTGCATCATTTGCAGCGACGATCATGGATATGAGCGGAATTGCGGATTATAAAATGACCACTTTAAAAAAGATGCTCGCCGGGAAGCAAGTTTCAGTTACCCCCGTAATTAAGATGCTTACTCAAGGGATGGAAGGTTCGTCCAATGTATCAGATATTGAAACAATGTTCCAGCTGATCAACCTCTATTTTACCCAATCCCGGTTTGATGAATCGGCATTCTCATCCTACATCACCCGAATGCGCAGTCAACTGGAAAATAAGGATGTCTCACCGGAACGTGCCTTTGCCGATACATTCAGGTTTGTAACCTCAAATTATCATCCGAGGATGAAGCCACTTACCAAAGAGATGCTTGATGAAGCTAAGTTTACCAGAATAGAACAAATAGGAAAAGAGCGCTTTGCAAATCCTGGTGAATTTACCTTTTTCTTTGTGGGAAAAATCGATCCGTTAAAATTTAAACCATTGGTTGAAAAGTATATAGCCTCACTGAAAACTAGCAAAAAAGCTGAAAAATGGATCGATCTGGGCGTGCGGAAACCGGAAGGGGTGGTTGATAAAGTCGTATATAAAGGGAAAGAATCCAAATCAATCCAGTATATTCAATTTCATGGGAAACTAAATTACACAACCAAAGAGATCCTGGAACTGGATGCCTTAAGTAAAATACTGACAACCAGACTTTTAGAAAGTATCAGGGAAGATAAATCAAGTGTTTATTATATTGGAGCCCAGCCTGGTAATAATAAATTTCCCATTCCTGAGTATGATATGACCATTTACTATGGAACTGCACCTGAAAAAGTTAAAGAATTAAAAACCTCGGTCTTTGCCATTATTCATGACCTGATTGAAAATGGACCTAAACAGGAAGAGGTGGATAAAGCACGGGAAAAGATCAAACGGGAACGAGAAACCAATTTACGGGAAAACGATTTTTGGGAAGTTACTCTTAAGAGTTATTATCTGAACCGAAACGGCAATTTTAAAGCCTTTGGCGAGTTTGATATTGTGGTACAAGGACTTACAAAAGAATCATTAAAGTCGGCTGCTTCAAAAACTTTTGATTTCAAAAATTATGTCAGCGTTGCCCTGATGCCGGAGGAGGCTGTTAAAGCACCGTAAACATTTTCGATTTATTAGGGAGTGAAAGGCGGGAGTCGTAAGGAGGGTAACTTTACGATCCCTGCCTTTTTCATTCAAAAATTAGTGTGGAAAATCTATCGTTTATTTCCTGGAAGGAATTCGAATTTCAATAATGGCACCTTTTGGTTTTCGGTTTCTGACCAATATTGATCCTGCATGGGCATCGATAATTAGTTTTGCGAGATGAAGGCCCATACCAATGTTTTTATCAATGTGTCCCTCAGGATTGCCCATTGCATTAAATAAATTACAAAGCGATTCTTTAGAGAATCCAATGCCGTAATCTGATATGGTGGTTTTCAAATATCCCTCTTGATCATCACTAATACTGATTTCAATTTTAGCACCCTGGGATGAGAATTTAAAGGCATTTTCCAGTACAGCCGTGAGACACTTTAAGAGGTATTTCTGATCACCTCTGATACGCGAATTGATACTGTTTTTTTGAAAATCAATAATTATATCTTTTCCATGAAATTTTGCAATGCACAAATTCACTGCATTTTGCATAATTTCTACAAGATCCGTTTCAGAGAAAAGCAATGCTTTTTCTCCTTTAATACGCAGGATTGAAGCCTCAAGAATAATATTCGAAAAGTTCTCAAGTCGCTTAACAGAGAAGTCTAACAAAGTAAAATATCGACTAACTTCATTGGGCAATTTATAACGTTCAATAAGAGCCAGACTTCCCATAATGCCATTAAGGGGAGTTCTGATTTCATGACTAATAAGATTGAAAAATTCTGATTTGGCAATTTCAAGAATTCCAAGTTCTTTATGTGCATGACTCAGTTTATTCAGGGAATCTTCGAGTTCATTGGTCCTTTGGGCCACCTTTGTCTCAAGCATCTGATTCATATTCTTTGCCATCAGCCGGCCATACTTTAATTCGATCAACATGCCGGACTTTTTCAACAACTCATTGCTTATCAGTGGTTTTAAAATATAATCATCCGCTTCCATCTCAAAAATCCGACTCACCAAAGAAAGATCATCAATGCCGACTATAAAGATTACCGGAATCATACTCCAATCTGCATTCGTTTTAATCGTATGACAAATCGAAAAACTCTCCTGGTCTGGCAGATTAATATCAATTAAAATGAGGTCGACTAGTTGTTCTTTTAAAATCAATAAAACTTCCTGCTCGTTAGGCACATTCTTAACCTCAAAATCATTTCCCTTGAGAACCTGCTCAAGAGAAAACAAATTATCAGCTTGATTATCAACAATTAAAATCATGAATTTTTTCATATTGGGAATTCTATTGAGCTGTTTTATGGAAAGATTATTCAAAAGTACAAAAATAGATCAAGATTCATGATCTGTGTTTGTTTTGCACAATTTGTCGGGATACACAAAGAACAAGAGGTAATAATTTCATTGGTTTAACTTTGGTTGGTTATCTTTGGGCAATTTATTAATCGACTATCTTTTACCGTTGAATTTATGCAAATTCTTAGTGCAAAGGAATTTATAAAATTAGGAAAAATGCTTCCGATTGTTGACGTAAGGTCTCCTGGAGAGTTTGCAGATGGCCATATTCCTGGTGCCATCAATATTCCTATTTTTAATAACGAGGAGCGGGCTACAGTTGGAACGATCTATAAATCAAAGGGTCGACTTCCTGCAATAGAAAAAGGGCTGGAAATTGTTGGTCCCAAAATGGCTGAATTTGCCCGTCAGGCCTCCTCTCTTGCAAAATCTAATCAGTTACTCGTTCATTGCTGGAGGGGTGGATTGCGCTCAGAAAGTATGGCATGGTTATTTGAACGGTTGGATATAAAATGTTTCGTTCTGCAGGGAGGTTATAAATCGTACCGGAACTATCTCCTTGAAATAACCGGAAATATTCCCCATCTAATAGTAATTGAAGGATATACAGGTAGCGGTAAAACAGAAATTCTTCAGTCATTGGCCAATTTGGGCGAACAGGTTATCGACCTTGAAAAGCATGCAAATCATAAAGGTTCAGTCTTTGGTGGAATTGAACAGAAGCCTCAGCCCACTACCCAGCAATTTCAAAATGAGCTTTTAGATATTATCGTGGACTTTGACCTGTCAAAAAGGGTATGGATCGAAGGTGAAAGTCAGACTGTTGGTCGGGTTTTTCTCCCTGACCCATTGTGGTACAGAATGAATGAAGCCCATAACCTGGAGATTTTTGTCCCCCGTGAGGCTCGCATTAAAAGACTTGTTGAAGAATACGGCACACTTCCTGGAGAACTTATGGAAAATGCGATAGCCAGCATTGCCAAACGTTTGGGTGATCTAAGAATGAAAGAGATTCTCTCTCTTTATCGCGAAAAAAAGTTGGATATCGTTGCAGAGAAACTGCTTGAATATTATGATCAGACCTATCAATACAGCAGGGAAAAGTATAAAAAGAAAATGACACAGATTGAATTTTCCCGTGATGATTCGGATGCAAATGCCGCAATAATTCTTGAAAAGGCAATTCAACTCTTTGAATAAACTAGGATATTGTTCACAATTTAAAATTTGTTATCTGTTAAAATTAATATTATGAATAACAATTCTTTAACTGCAAATGATTCTGTAAAACTTACCCAATATTCACATGGAGCCGGATGCGGGTGTAAAATTTCGCCAAAAGTCCTAAACGCAATCCTGGCACAATGTAAAACTGAATTCCCTGATCCATTTTTGCTTGTAGGCAACAGTACTCTGGATGATGCGGCAGTTTATGATATTGGAAATAATCAGGTAATTATCTCAACAACAGATTTTTTCATGCCAATTGTTGATGATCCATACGATTTTGGAGGAATTGCATCCGTCAATGCCATCAGTGATATTTTTGCTATGGGGGGGACACCGCTGATGGCAGTAGCTATTTTATGCTGGCCCGTGAATAAACTCTCTGCAGAAATTGCCGGTCAGGTTATTGAAGGGGCAAAGCAGGCTTGCGCAAGGGCTGGCATAGCAATTGCCGGAGGTCACAGCATCGATGGTCCTGAACCTATTTTTGGACTGGCGGTTACAGGGATTGCCCAAAAGGACCAGATTCGTTTGAACTGTTCTGCAGCGGTCGGCTGCGAGCTTTTTCTGACAAAGCCCCTGGGAATCGGCATCTTATCCACCGCACAAAAACAGGGAATACTCAGGGAAGAAGACCGGTTGACTGCGCGTAACCTGATGCTCACTATAAATACGATTGGAAAGGAACTTGGAAAGCTGGCCGGTGTAAAGGCAATGACTGATGTTACAGGTTTTGGATTATTGGGACACCTGATAGAAATGTGTGAAGGTAGTGTACTGAGTGCTGAAATTGATTCCACTAAAGTTCCAACAATCGAAAACCTGGGCTTTTATATGGAGCATAAAACCTTCCCCGGTGGCACCTTCCGTAATTTTGACAGCTATGGGCACAAAGTTGCTCCTATGACTGCTGAGCAAAAGCATTTGTTTTGCGATCCACAGACCAGCGGAGGACTTCTTGTTGCTGTTACACCGGAAGGTAAACAGGAGTTTTTGGATATTGCTGCACAATACGGATTGAATCCGAGGTCATTTGGGGTGATGAAAAACAAAGGCGATTTTGCGGTTGATTTTGTCAAATCATAGCACTGAAGATCTTTTACCGGCACATACCTTTTAGCCGTTTATGGCCGTTAGCAGCTTCCCTGTCAAGTAATAACAGGATATTAGGATGTGATTTCAGTATCGAAACAGGAAAATCCGGAGTTATTTCACAGCTAATCAGTCGCTCGTAAATCTGAGCCTTTCTGATTCCGTTCAATTGCAATATTACTGACCTGGCCTCCATGATGGATTTTAGTCCCAGGGTGATGCCTGCACTGAGCCCGACATCACCCTGGAAATATTTTTGGCCAATCTCCCTGGTCACCTCATCGAGTTCAACGATATGTGAATATGAATCGAATGAGCTCCCCGGTTCATTCAAACCAAGATGTCCATTCATCCCGACACCGAGTAAAACCAGATCAATCGGGCCATTCTTCCGGATAAAACTGTCAGTTTTGAGACATTCCTTCTCCGGGTCAGCAGTTTCCCCATCAAAAAAACACAGATTTTCAGATGAATAATCGATATGATCAAACAGGTGCTTTTTAAGAAATGAAAAACAATTTTCGTTTCGCCTTTCTCCGAGGTTTAACCATTCGTCCAGTCCTACAATTCTGCACCTGCTGAAACTGATTTTTCCACGCTTGTATAAATCAATCAAATGATTAAACGTTCCGATTGAGGTCTCACCAGCGGGAAAACAGAGTAAAGCATCAGGTTTTTCAAGGATAATTCCTGCAATTAGAGCTGCAGTTTCTGCCGACAATTCCTGATAATCATCAAAAATAATTTTTCCTATGGTATGCATTATAGTTTTAATTCACCCCAACCCTGACGGTATTCCCGTTTCACAAATTGGTTGGCTTTATCAAAATTAGTGATTCGCATATTGGCTCCATCCCATTTATAGTTGATATATCTGCCCGGAAAGGTAAACGATTCCATATCGCCATAAACAGGATCTTTTTTGACCACTTTTTCGCGAATATTAAAGCTCCGCAAAAGGAGGTTCCCCATAAGCACCGTTTCGGTCAGTGGGCCGGCATATCCGACAAACGGGGAGTCTACCTCTGCATTTCCATAGCCGGCAATACATGCATCAACCCATTGCCACCAGTGACCATCCATATCTCCGACGACCCTGGGATACTTCTTAGGAACATTAACACTCTTATTAAGTGCCATCGGCAACAGTACCGGATTACGTCCTCCCCATCCACAGGCTGCTTTGCCCTTGGTACCAACAAACAGTGTACCGCCTTCAAAATCATTGAGCCCCGGCCAATCGGCAAGGATGTCATTCATATTACCATCGGAATCAAGCTCTATTGGGCGCTCAGGCGTAATTCCGCCATCCATCCAATAAAGATTTAAGACTTTACCATTATTCTGAAGATATTTAAACCGGACTGAGCTGGAGACCGGACCGCTTTCGGGAAAAATACCCTCCTTAAAGATGCCGGTATAAACTGTGCTTGCACTGCAGGAAACTTCTGTAGGATAGCCAAGATTAAGCAATTTAAAGGGTGGTCCCATAATATGACAACCCATGTCTCCCAAAGCACCGGTCCCAAACTGCCACCATCCACGCCAGTTAAACGGAACCATATTATCTATATAGTTGGTTTGCTGAGCAGTACCCAACCACAGATCCCATTTAAGCTCCTTTGGAACTGAGGGTCGTGAATCGGGCCACTGAATACCTTGTGGCCAGACAGGGCGGTCAGTCCAACAGTAAACTTTCTCAATTTCACCGAGGAGATCAGCCTCAATCCATTCGCGCAATGTACGCATTCCGTCACATGAAGCTCCCTGATCCCCCATTTGAGTCACCACCTTATATTTTTCAGCGGCTTGTGTGAGGATCCGCGCTTCATAAATATCGTGTGATAACGGTTTTTGAAGATAAAGGTGTTTATTAAGTTGCATAGCGCTCAGGCCAACAATGGCATGGTTATGATCCGGAATGGCAACAGAGACTGCATCAAAATTCTTACCCTCCTTGTCAAACATTTCACGCCAATCGTGGTAGAATGCCGCTTTAGGAAATTGTTTAATGCGGGGTGCAGCCTGCCGGTCATCCACGTCACAAAGACAAGAGATTACGGCATTCTTTTGGGGTGCATCGGCATAATGCTGAATATCATTCTCCCCTTCCCCACCGCAGCCGATTGCTGCAATCTGAAGTTTATCACTCGGTGGAACATGACCTAACCCCCCGATTGTAAAACTTGGAAGAATCGTAAACGCTGCAGCCCCGGCCGTGGTACTTTTTACAAAATCCCGACGCGAAACCTCGTTGAGTTTTGTTTTTTCAGGAGCCATTTTTTTCATATCCAGAGAGTTTAAAAGTTCAGAATTTCATCATTCTTTTTTACTTAGCCTTATTATTCAATGGTTTAACTACTACTTCCTTAAAAAATACAACATCATTGTCCCCATGATTTTGCAATCCCATATATCCGTAAAGTGGACGTGGTCCCCTGAATGGTTCAAAATCAAATTTGCGCTCCGGAACCGGATCTCCTTCCTTAAAATCGGTCACCTTTACACCGTTCAGTAAAACAATGGTCCTTGGTCCATCAAGGGTGATTTCCATGGTATTCCATTCTGGTCCGGGTTTCCCGGTTTTAGCCAGCGGTTTTGTCAGCGAATAGAGCATCCCAGTGTAGTGATAATCGTCTTCCTTGGAGAGCTCCGGATCGTTATCAATCTGAACCTCATAGCCATAATGAACCGGCATCCACTCTTCGCGAGGTTCGATCGGTATCCTGATAAAAACACCAGAGTTACTGTTCTTGTCACGCATTCTGAACGTTACCCGAATTTTACAATTCCCGAATTTCTCACCTGTCCAATAGAGCAAGCCCATTCCTCCGTGGGATTTCAATAACCCATCTTCCACATAATGGGAACCGGGACCAACTTGTTTCCATCCTGTCAGATCTTTGCCATTAAACAGCGGTCTCCATTGTGAGGTATCAACATTACCAGTAACTGGTTTATTGACCTGGTTTAGTTGATTGTAAGTCTTTGATGCATGTGCAACTGACTGATTTAATGTGAATATCGACAATAAAACTAAACTAAAAATTAAAGTGATTAATGATCTTCTTTTCATGATATTTACCATTTAAATTGTTGAATTAACGCTTATAAATCTCTTCGTATACATGGTCTCTTAAAGGCATTGAGCCAATTTATGAGGATATCAACCGGGATAATTTGGGGTGAGTTGATGATGTGAAGGTATAAAAAAAAGCGATCCTTTTTCAAAGATCGCTTTCAATATATATTCTGAATTATCGTTAATACAAGAAGCTCAGCAAAATACCGGCAGCTATGGCACTTCCAATCAACCCGGCGGCATTTGGACCAACTGCATGCATGAGCAGGTGGTTGGTTTTATCATACTTCAATCCGATAACCTGCGAAATGCGGGCACTTCCAGGAACAGCCGCTAATCCTGCATTTCCAATCAAAGGGTTAATCTTATTCCCTTCTTTCAGAAAAATATTCATGATTTTTACAAATAAAACACCGCCGACAGTAGCTATTACGATCGATACTGCTCCCAGTGCGAAAATACTCAGGGTCTTCATCGTCAAAAATGTTGCTGCCTGAGCGGATGCACCAATGGTCAAACCAATCAGAATTGTGACAATATCAATCATAACCCCCTTTGCTGCTTCAGCTAACCGTTTTGTTACAGCGCTTTCTTTCAATAGATTACCGAAAAACAACATGCCCAACAGAGGAAGAGCCGCAGGAACCAGCAGACACGTTAATAATAACCCTGCAATTGGAAAGAGGATTTTCTCCCTTTGGGATACCATTCTTAGGGGCTGCATCCTGATTACCCGTTCTTTACTGGTTGTCAAAAATTTCATAAAGATTGGCTGCAATAACGGAATCAGGGCCATATAAGCATAAGCTGAAATCGCAATGGCACCGATCAAATCAGGAGCAAGTTTCGAAGAGAGGAATATGGAGGTTGGACCATCAGCGCCACCGATAATTCCAATTGCTCCCGCCTCTGATGGGGTAAATCCCAGGTGAACGGCCATAAAATAGGCACTGAAAATTCCCAGTTGGGTGGCTACACCGATAAGAATCAACTTAGGATTAGAAATCAAGGCCGAAAAGTCAGTCATCGCACCAATGCCCAGAAATATCAGTGATGGGTAAATTCCGCGCAGAACTCCGAGATAGAGGTAATTGAGGACACTTCCGCTTTCAGAAATTCCGATCTGTAATCCAGGATGAAAAGCGATATTCCCTATTAAAATTCCGAATCCAACAGGAACCAGCAGCATTGGCTCATACTCTCTGACAATAGCCAGATAGATAAAACACACACCGATCAGGATCATCAATACATTGCCAATCGTTAAATTTGCAAAGGCTGTGTATTGAAAAAACTGACTCAGTTGTGCAGTAATAAAAGTTAGAGAACCTAAATTTTCCATGGTTATTCTCCAATCACAATTAATACATCACCTTCCATTACCGAATCTCCCTTGTTCTTGGCAATTGAAGCAATTTTCCCGGCTTTGTCAGCCTCAATATTGTTCTCCATTTTCATCGCCTCAAGGACAAGCAAGCGTTGTCCAATCTTTACGGTATCTCCGACTTTCACAAAAAGATCAAGAATTACCCCAGGTAATGGTGATTTAATAGTTCCGCCACCTTTGGGAGCTGATGGGCTACTTGTTTTTGCCACTGCAGGATGAATATCAGTTGAAGGAACAGAAATACTTCGTACCAATTTAGGTGTTTTAACCGGTTGCATGTCCTTGTCCACTTCAACACTGTATCTGGTTCCATTGATTTCAATCTCTGCAATATTATCTTCAATACTTAGCACCTCTGCATTGTATTGATTTCCGTTAATTTTAAACTTAAATTTTTTCATTTTCAGTCCGCTTTATCTTGGTGATTTTCTTAATCCGTAAATTTTTGAACTCCATGGTGAGTAGGTACGTGATACCTTGGTCATGGTAATCACTGGATCTTCCTGATCATGTAACTCACTACCATACAGATATAATGCCATTACAATAGCTGCGTTGACTTCTCCGGAAAGTTTTTCCTTAGCCAGGCCAGGAGAA